>SWCE01003969.1_pt1 | contig 91720 bp, 78 predicted proteins | sample 4690061 | NCBI WGS metagenome assembly SWCE01 (sample SAMN10267279, study PRJNA491770) | bioreactor metagenome | isolation source: DHS bioreactor inoculated with subseafloor sediment | place: Japan: off Shimokita Peninsula | collected 2012-10 | reverse complement strand
AAAAAAAACATGGAAAATATAAATGAATTAAAAGGCTATTTAGATGAAGAACAAAAATCAAAGCTTAAAAAGATTAAGGAATTTTTAAATCCAACTGAAAAATAAAAAAGATAAAGGTACTTGCCCTTATCTGAGATTGTAGACAAACTCTACTGTTAAAACTACATAAACACGCCTTCAATCATAGGTATGAAAAGAGTGAAAAGATAACAGGTATTTTCAAAACTCGCTACGCTCAAACAATTGAAAATACTAATCTGTTATCTTTTCACTCTTTATATTTAATTCTTGGCTAAGGTTTACTTCGTTTTAACAGTAGAGTTAGCAAAATTATTACTTTGTTTTCAGTTTAAGATAAAGGTACTTGCCCTTATCTTTTTTGACCTGTAATTATGTATATTATATCATCTAGTGATGTATTGCTATCTATTTTATATGTACCAGATTTAAGTTTTACTGCTAAATTTAACTCTTCAACTCTTGCAACAAAAGAAGAGGTGTCCTCTATAAGATTATTATCTTTTAGGATTTTTGCAATGCCTATACCTGGTGTTCCTGAGGGTATTTCTATAGTAATTTTAGTTATAGGCTTGGCATAGTCTTTTTTAATAGAATCTTCTTCTGGTTTTCCAGTTTCAGAAATGTCCCCATGATCAACATTAGTATCATCATTATCTTCAACAATAATAGTATCATCTTGAGGTTTATTAATATCATCTTGTACAGGTAAATCTTCGCTGGTAGAATTATCAACATAACCTACATTAACTTCATCATTTTGTTCACTAAAGGCCATGGAATCAGAAACTTGCCATGTAATAACAGAAGACATTATTAGTAAGATAACAATGGCAAGAAGTAAATCGCTTATTTCATATAGTAGATCTTTAAATTTTTCTAACATAGTACAACATCTCCTTTTGGACAAGTCCTTATATATAAGAATATCACAGGGGGGAGTGGGTTTCAATAATAATTATATGAGCTTAACTAAAAATAAGAGTCAATATAAGCAATAAATTAAAAGTCCAATGTAGTTTGTTAGTATTTGGTATTCCAAGACCTTGAAACTCTACAACTGCTTTATGTGCTTTAAGGGCAATTGGAAAGGTTATTAATACTATTAATGATAGTGGTGGATACAATCCTATAGCTACATAAATAATTACGAATACAAATGCTCCAAATACTAAAAATCTATAAAGCCATTTAATAAATTCATGACCAATTCTAACACTTAAGGTACCTAAGCTCAATCTTGTGTCTCTTTTATAATCTCGCATTTCATTACTAATCATAAGAGCAGGAATTAAAAAAGAAGGAGGAAGTCCTAGTAAAATTGGATACCATGAAAATTCAAGAGAGAAAGGAAAGTAAGCTCCAAATACCATTAAAGGTCCCATTAAAATAAATGATAAAGGTATGCCTAATCCATGTCTTTTATACACAAAAGGCTCTCCTGTATAAGCATAAGCACCTATAACTCCAATAATTCCAATAACAAACATGTATATATTAGTAATATATATAAGATACAATCCTATTAAACATGCTCCGGCAAAACATCCCATACCTAGCATAAATACTAATACATCAAAATAAGTACGTTCTTTACCTAAAAAATGTATTTTTCGTCCAGAAGGCCTATAGTATCTAAAAGAGCCTTCAAAATAATCATTTATAAGATTTGCTCCACCTTGAGCAAAAATACCAGCTAAAGTTATTAATATAATTTTCAGTATATCTGAAAAATTATCTGTAAGTAATAAGCCTTCTCTATAGGCTGCTATAATTCCTAGAGTAGTTGAAGCCAGAGCCAATGTAATAGATAGAGGTCTAAAAGCAATCCAAAGATCTTTTATTAATTTTTTAAAATATGCCGCATCTTTTTTCATAAATAATCTCCTCATATAAGTTTGGTAGTAAAATTTCAACATATATCCTAAAATATTATCACATATAATATATTTAATATCAATGTTCATTTAATTCCATTGTAAAGTGAAACTTAATTCACATGGAATTTTAGAGTTGTTAGTCATCGGATAAAATAATATAGTAGTATATAATATTAATATATCTATAGTGTACCCAGTTGTAAAATACAAGAATGGGAAAGGACGAAAATTTATGAGGGAAATACATATAGGCTCAAATGAAGCAAACCAAAGATTGGACAAGTTTTTAAGAAAATATATGCCAAAGGCGTCATTAAGCTTTATTTATAAAATGATACGCAAAAAAAATATTAAGGTAAATAATAAAAAAAGTGAAAATATATATACTCTGCAACAGGGAGATACTGTACAAATCTATTTTAGTGACGATACATTAGAAGGATTTCAAGAAAAAAGAAAAATTGCTAATATAGATATAAATTTTTCCATTGTTTATGAGGATGAAAATATTTTAATAGTGAATAAGCCTAGTGGTTTAATTATTCATGGTGATAAAAAAGAAGAAAAAGAAACATTGATAAATCAGGTTATTAAGTATCTTTATGATAAGGGTAGCTATGATCCCCAAAAGGAAAAGACATTTGTTCCTGCCAGTGTTAATAGACTAGATAGAAATACTAGTGGACTTGTTATTATAGGAAAAAATTATCCTACCGTACAAAGTTTAAACCAAATGCTACGAGAAAATTATGGGGTTCAAAAATATTATTTAGCATTAGTAGTAGGGAATTTTTCAAAGAAGATGACTCTAAAAGGTTATTTGAAAAAAGATGAAGAAAAAAATAAGGTTGAACTATTAAATAAAGAAGAAGAGGGTTCTAAATATATTGAAACAATTATTAAACCAATAAGATCAGTTAAAAACTATAGTTTAGTAGAAGTAGAAATTATAACAGGCAGATCCCATCAAATACGTTTACACTTAGCTAGTATTGGACACCCCATAATCGGAGACTTAAAATATGGAAATAAAATTGAAAATAAGAAGATGAAGGATAAATTTGATTTAAGGCGACAATTTCTACATGCTTATAAGCTCGCTTTTGATAAAGCTATAAATGATTTAGAATACCTATCTCAAAAGACATTTACCTGTTCTCTACCTAAGGATTTGGAAAGGATTAAAGAGGCGTTAAAAATTAATAATTAAGAATTAATAATTAATAATTTTTAATTAAGAGTTAGTGGTATTTTAAAATTCTAGTCTAAGTGTTAGTAAGTTAAATCAACTTTAGAGTAAAAAAGCAAAGATCCTTCGTTGACACTCAGGATGACACAAGAGAGAATAATACTTGCGTATCTGTCATTCTGAGTGTTAACGAAGAATCTGATTTTTATTTATTATAGGGTGAAAAAAGTAAATTTATCATGTAGGCTCGAATTCATTCGTGCCTATTGTTAATATAATGAAAATAGGTACGAATGAATTCGTACCTACAAGTATATCTTTTTTAAAAGTAATGATTTAAGTTTTGTGAAGTTGATTAGTAGCTAGCAGCTAGTATCCACTAGCTCTTTAGATATGTTTAGTCAACTTGAATACAGGCTTTATTTCACCTATAATTTCTTCTCTATGGTTTTTTACTTTTGGTCTTTCATTATCTTTTAATTGTGTTAATTCATCTTCAGTAAGTAGATTTAATTCATTTAAAACCTCAATAATAATTGGATCAATAGCACGATAGTTTCCATCATCTACTTTTAGGCATATTCCTATACCTTTGTCCACAACTCCTATGCAATAAATTGCCTCAGCTCCTAGCTTTGCAACTAATTTTCCTTTTGTTACTTCCATTAAAATAGTATCAAGGCGATTAGTACCTGCTACATAGTAAGGATTGTTAGTCATAGCAGAACAAATTTTTCTAAGGGCTTTAGCTCTATTATCATCAAATAAACCTTCAGGTTTTGATAGCTTGGCATAGGCAAGAGCCATTTTATTTATTCCTAGACCGAAAACAGGAACTCCACAACCATCAATAGCTATAGCTATGTCCTTAATATCTAAGTCACAGACTTGTGCAATAGTTTCTAACATTTTTTTCTGTATAGGATGTTCTGGTCTTATGTAGTTTTCTAAAGGTAGCTTTAATAACTCTCCAAGAGCTAACATAGAAGAATGTTTACCTGAGCAAGCATTGTTTGCAGCTGTAAATGGTTCTTTATCTTTTAAAAGTTCTACCATAGCTTTTTGGTACATAGGAGCAGAAACACCACAATCTAAATCATCTTCAGTCATATGAATTTTATTTAAAAGATTTTTTAAAGTAGCAACGTGTTTTTTTTCTCCTCCATGAGAAGCTGTCATAAGAGCTAATTCATCTCCTGAAATATTGTACTCTTCAATTCCTCCTTGTTCTACAAAAGGAATAGTTTGAAATGGCTTTGCCGCAGAACGCCAAAAACTAAAACGATTAGGATCACCGGCAGAATATAGAAGCTTTCCTGAAGCGTCTATAACAGCTAGATCCCCATGGTGACGGCTTTCTACATAATCTCCCCTCATAACATGAACTAAAATTTCTGACATTAAAATTCCTCCTTCTAAGGTTAAGGTTTAGGCTAAGGTTAAGATATTGTATTATAATTACATTATAATACAATATTCTAAATAGTTAAACGTCAAGTGTATAAATCTAATCTTGCAGTTAGTTGTTTAAATTTAAAAAGAGTGTTAAAATAGTAAAGGCTGAATTTACTTAGAGGAGATGTTTAAGTTGAAGAAGGAAATTTTAGAATGGGTAAAAACAATAGCCATATCAATAGTTATAGCTATGATTATAACAACTTTTATAAGACCAACACTTGTTAAAGGCTACTCTATGTATCCTACCCTTAATGAATACGATTATTTAATTATTAATAAAATACCATATATGCTTCATGAGCCAGAACGAGGAGACGTTGTTGTATTTCAATCACATATAATGACTATTGAAGGGAAAGAAAAGGATTTAATAAAAAGAGTAATAGGTATACCAGGAGATACTATTCAGATTACAGAAGGCAAAGTGTTTGTTAATGGTCAACTTATGGATGAAAACTATATAAATGGAAATTATACCTCCGGGGAAGTGCTATTAGAGGTGCCTGAAAATATGATTTTTGTAATGGGAGATAATAGAGAAAATAGCTTGGATAGCAGAGATGAAAAAGTAGGAGCAGTTCCAATAGATACAGTAAGAGGGAAGACCTTAATAAGATTGTACCCGTTTACAAAAATTGGAACAATTGACTAATATATTCATTTAATATTTTAAATATTTTTGGTTAATTTAATCTAAGTTTGCACAACCTAGTATTGAATAACGCTAAAAGGAGGCATTCAATATGAAGGTTAGAGATTTAATGACAACAAATGTATCTATTGCAAATCTTAACACACCAATTGATGAAGTAGCTAGAAAGATGAAAAGTATTGATGTTGGTTCAATACCTGTATGTGATGCTAGTAATAATGCAGTAGGAATAGTTACAGACAGAGATATTGTACTACGATCTGTATCTGCTGGAAATAAACAGTCAATGGCACAAGATGTTATGTCGCCACAGATAGTTTATGCTTCACCAGATATGGATGCACATGCTGCAGCTGAAATGATGGCAAAAAATCAAATAAGAAGATTGCCAGTTGTTGAAAATGGTAAGATTGTAGGTATGCTGTCCATTGGAGACCTTGCTACAAAAAATATTTATGTTAACGAAGCAGGAGACGCACTAAGTAATATATCAAAACCAGCTAGTCCTAAAATGTAGTACACGAAAAGTTCCTGGATTCCAGGAACTTTTTTATAAATTATTAGAGATATTTAATAAAAATAAAGGGTATAAATAAAATATGAGTATAATAATATTGATTAACAATAAAAATTAGCATAAACAGGGGGGCTATATTTAAAATGGCAGATAATATAAAGGTTCGTATAGATGGACGGGAAATAGATATTGAAAAAGGTATATCTTTGCTAAAACTTAGTGAACTATATGGCAATAAAGAGTCATTAATTGTTGCTGCAAAGGTAGATAATCATCTAAGGGAATTAAATGAAAAAGTAAATCAAAACTGTACTATAGAATTTATAGATCTTACTAACTCAGATGGAAATAGAATATATCGAAGAAGCTTGTCCTTTGTGTTTATAAGAGCAGCCATGGAAATTTTACCAGGATGTCATGTAACAGTGGAACACTCTCTTAGTAAAGGTCTTTATTGTGAAATACATTATAAAAGGGCTATCTTAGATTCAGATGCTCAACAAATAGAAGCAAGAATGAAAGAAATTATTAATGAGGATGTGCCTTTAACTAAAAAGTCAATTCCTTTAGAAGAAGCTAAAAAAATATTTGCTGAACTAAAAATGGAGTCTAAGGTAAGATTACTTAAATTTAGAGAAAGTCCTAATATTAATATTTATGAATGTGGTTGGTTAAAGGATTATTTTTATGGCTATATGGTTCCTAGCACAGGATTTTTAAAGCTATTTAAATTACAATATTATATGCCTGGAGTAATAATACAGTTTCCAGAAAAAAGTAATCCAAATGTAGTTCCTGAATTTGAAGAACAAAGTAAGCTTGCTAGTATTTTTAGAGAATCTGAAAAATGGGGACATATTATGAAGATAGAATATGTTGCCAATTTAAATGAAATAATTGAAAAAAAAGAATATCCAGAGCTTATTAGAATAGCTGAAGGCTTACATGAAAAAAAGATTGTGGAGATAGCAGATCGTATAAAAGATAATAATAAAAGAATCATCCTAATAGCAGGACCTTCATCTTCGGGGAAAACTACCTTTGCACAAAGGTTATCTATACAGTTAAAAGTAAATGGATTAAGACCTATAGCATTATCCATAGATGACTATTTTGTAGATAGACAGCATACTCCTAGAGATGAAGAAGGGAATTATGACTTTGAATCTATAGATGCAGTAGATATTGAACTATTTAATAAACATTTAGAAATCCTTATTCAAGGCGAAGAAGTAGAGATTCCAACCTTTAATTTTCTTAAGGGTGAAAGGGAGTACAAAGGAAAAAAACTAAAAATAACAGAAGATCAACCGATTATAATTGAAGGTATACATGGATTAAATGATAAGCTTACAGTAGAAATACCTAAAGAAAAGAAATATAAAATATATATAAGTGCATTAACACAGTTAAATATAGATGATCATAATAGAATTCCAACAACGGATTCAAGACTACTTAGAAGAATAGTTAGGGACAGCAAACATAGAGGAAACGATGCTTTAAAGACTTTAAGACAGTGGAATTCTGTTAGAAAAGGTGAAGAAAAAAATATATTTCCTTTTCAAGAAGAGGCTGATATTATGTTTAATTCTGTATTGGCATATGAGTTAGCAGTGATTAAAAAGTATGCTGAACCTTTGCTATTAGAGATATCCGATAAAGAACCAGAATATGTTGAAGCTAAAAGATTATTAAAATTTTTAAATTACTTTTTATCTATAGAAGATGATTCCTCAGTACCACAAACATCTATAATGAAGGAGTTTATTGGAGGAAGTTGCTTTGTTGAGTAAGTGAATATAAAAGATATGACCGAAAAATGCAAAAAAAAATAGGATTGTGCAAATACATATATATAAAAAGATAATATAATGACCTTGTTATTAATTAAACAATATTATTAATAGGGAGGTTTAAAAGATGAACAAAGTTTATAAAAGTATTTCATTAGTTATGGTTTTACTGCTAATTATTGGATCTTTTGTGGGATGTGCTACTAAAGAAACAGCAGAGCTTAATGAAGAAACTGGAAAGTACACAGACGGAACATATCAAGGAAAGGGAGAAGGTAAAGGAGGAGAAGTATTAGTTCAGGTTGTTGTTAAAAATGGTGATATTGATGATGTTAAAATATTAAAACATAACGAAACAGAAATGATTAGTGACCCTGCAATAAGTAAAATAGTAAAAGCTGTTATTGAAAATAAAAGTGTAAATGTAGATGTGGTATCAGGAGCAACTATGACAAGTGAAGCTATACTGGAAGGAATAAAAGATGCTTTAGTAAAAGCTGGAGGAAGTGAAGAAGTATTTAAAAAAGATAAGCAAATATCTTTATCCTCAAAGGAAGAAGAGCAAGAAATGACATATGATGTAGTGATAATAGGAGCAGGTGGAGCTGGACTATCTGCAGCTGTAGAGGCTCGCAATACTGGTGCAGATGTTGTGGTACTGGAAAAGATGCCTGCAGTTGGAGGGAATACTTTGGTATCAGGTGGTGGACTCAATGTACCTGGTAGTGAGCAACAAAAGGCAAATGGAATAAATGACACTGTAGAAAGTTTTATTAAAGATACACTTAATGGTGGAGATAATATAAACGATGAAAAACTTGTAAAAGTAATGGCTGAAAATGCACTTTCCACAGCAGAATGGCTAGTAAATAATGTAGGTGTAGAGTTTATGCCTGAAAGACTTCAACAGTTTGGGGGACATTCTGTACCTAGAGCGCTTATAGCAAAGTCAAATCATGGAACTGAGCTTATAAAGAAACTAAAAAAACAAGCTGATGACCTTGGTGTAGACTTTAAAATGGACACTAAAGCTGAAGAGCTTGTAGTAGATGAAAACAATAAAGTAGTTTCAGTAAAGGCAGTAAATGTTGCAGGTCAAGAGCTTATCTTTAATGCTAACAAGGGTGTTGTTATTTCTACAGGAGGATTTGGTGCAAATGTAGAGATGCGTAAAAAATATAATCCAGAGATGGATGAAAGGTATATGACTACAGATGTTCCAGCTACTACTGGTGATGGTATAGTAATGGCTCAAAAAGTAGGTGCAGATACTAGGGATATGAAGTATATACAAACCTATCCTTTATGTAATCCTAAAACAGGAATAATATCTTATGTAGCTAATTCAAGATTTGATGGTGCTATTTTAGTTAATAAAGAGGGAAGTCGTTTTGTTGAAGAAATGGGAAGAAGAGATGTTATTTCCAAAAGCATACTAGATCAAACTGGAAGTTCAGCTTATCTGATTTGGGGACAAGAAATCGAACAAATAGGTAAAATGACAGAAGTTCATAAAAATGAATATTCGCTTTTAGAGAAAGATGACTTGATATATAAAGCAGATAATATAGAAGATCTAGCAAAGTTTTTTGATATTGAGACGGAAGAATTAAAGAATACAATAAATAAATATAATAGCTATGTTGAAAATGGTATGGATAAAGAGTTTAATCGTCGTGGTAATCTAAGAAGTATTAAAGAAGGACCTTATTATGTTCAAAATGTAATTCCTTCTATACATCACACTATGGGTGGAGTTGTAATAGATTCAGAGACACATGTCTTAGATGGAAATGGTAATATTATTTCAGGATTATTTGCAGCTGGAGAAGTTGTAGGAGGAGTACATGGTACTAATAGGCTAGGAGGAAATGCAGTAACTGATGTAGTTGTTTTTGGTAGAATAGCTGGTAAAAATGTTGTAAAATAGTTAATAAAAAAAGACTGTATGGCTTAATTCAAGTCATACAGTCTTTTGAAATATACAGTTTGCTTAACATCTGAAAGCTTAAATAGGAGAAAATAAATATGAAAACTATTCAAAAGAAAATAATCATTTATGTTGTAATTGCATTTTTAATATTGTTTGTGCTTTTACTTGTAACAATCGATAGGGAAATGGAAAAAACTACTATACCTTTAAGTAAAAACCTTACAAAACAAATAGTAGGAGCAAGAGGAGACCAAATAACATATTGGCTGGAAAAAAGAATAGAAAATCTTGAAGGCATAGCATATAATATTGTTTACTTTAATATGGATAAAGAAGCCTCCATTGAATATATGAAAATTATATTTAAGGAAAAAAAGCAAATATATGAATCTTTTGGCATTATAGATAATAACGGTGTTGCCTGGATAACAGATGGGTCTAAGTTTTCTGTAGCTAATAGGGAATATTATAAAAGAATAATTAAAGAAGACAAAGATTTTGTGATAAGTCAACCTATTAGTTCTAAATCCAATCAAGCTGATATAATAGTTATATTGTATAAAATTCCAAATGGGAATAATGTACAATATAAATATATTTCAGCAGCGGTGCCAATAACCAAAATAAATGAAATAGCAAAAGAGATACATTTATATGATGGTAAAGGCGAAATAGAATATAATAATGAAACATATACAGAGAGTGAACAAATAAACAGAAAAAATGCAAAAAAAGAATTTGTGAAATTTGAAACAAATATAGAAAAGTCTCCAGGATGGTTACTTACATTTGATGTATCATCAGAAAGTTTAAGAGAAGGCGTAAGAAAAGTTCAACATTCAGCACTGTTGATAGGAATCCTTATAGGAGGAGTTTTATTATTAATACTTATTTTTTTCAGTGCCTCTATAGTAAATCCTATAAGGAATCTTCAAAGGCTAATGAAAAATGTAGAAACAGGAGATTTAACTGTCAGATTTCAAGAAGATAGAGTGGATGAAATAGGTCAATTAGGAAGAAGCTTTAATGAAATGTTAGACAAGCTCTATAAGGCTCAATATGAAAAAAGAGAAATGGAACTTAGGCTGATACAAGAACAAGTAAAACCCCATTTTTTATATAATACATTAGATACCATTCAATGGATGGCAACAGATTATGGTGCAGAAGATGTGGTAGAACTTATTGAAGCTTTAGGGACATATTTTAGAATCGGATTGAGTAAAGGTAATAAATTTATTACCTTATCAGAGGAACTTGATCATATAGAAAGCTATCTCCAGATTCAAAAGGCAAGATATGAAACTGCTTTAAACTATGAAATAAAATATGATGAAAATTTTATAAATTATAAAGTGATAAGGATTATTCTACAGCCTATAGTTGAAAATGCCATATATCACGGTATAAAGAAAAATCCAGGTAAAAAATGCACTATATATATAAATATATTTGTTGAAAATAGTGATATGTATTTAATTGTAAAGGATAATGGAATAGGTATTAGGGATGAAAAGTTAGTTAAATTAAAAAATGCTATTAAAAACAATAATAAATGTAATGAGGATATTGGATTCGGACTATATAGTGTAAATCATCGTTTGAAGCTTGCTTTTGGTGAAAAATATGGGGTAGATATAGACGTTAGAGATGGATATACAAAAGTAATAATAAAATGTCCATTAATAAAAGGAAGTGATTAAGATTTGGAAGGTATTAATAGTAGATGATGAACCTAAAATCAGAAAAGGATTAAGAAGTTGGATTAAAGAGTTAAATTTACCTTTTGATATAATAGGTGAAGCATCAAATTATAATGAAGCATTGGAAGAATGTAAAAAAAACAAACCTCATCTTCTACTTGTAGATATAAATATGCCAGGAATAAACGGATTAAATCTAATAGAACAGTTAAAATCAAAAAATTATAAATCCATAATAATTATAGTAAGTGGATATGATGATTTTGTATTCGTAAGGCAAGCTTTGAGGCTACAAGTATATGATTATTTATTAAAACCTGTTCCTAAAGGAGATTTCTATAGAATTATGAAAAAGGTTAATGAAGAGTTAGCTGACAAATTTCAGGAAACTAATCTGCAAAAGAGTATAGGCGACAATGTTAACACCAGTGATGACGATAAAAATTACTCAGCAATAGTTTTAAGGGTGAAAAAATATATAGATGATAATTATCAAGATGAAGAAATTAATCTTTCAGATGTTGCTAAGTTTTTTAATATAAATAAAACTTATTTAAGCAAGTTGATGAAGCAAGAACTAGGGAATTCATTTGTAGAATACTTAACAGAAGTTAGAATAACCAGAGCAAAAGAACTTTTGTTAGAAGATACAATAAATATTAAGATGTATGAAATAGCAAAAAAAGTAGGCTATAAAAGTCAACATTATTTTAGCAGAGTATTCAAAAAAAGTGAAGGTGAAAATCCCTTAGAGTATAAAAATAAAATCCATGAAAAAATAAAATAATATGATAATCTCTGAAAAATAGCAAGAAGAAAGAATTTTCAGGGATTTTTTATATTTTTGCTAAGTGTTAAAAATTATAATTTGAAAATATAGAGGATAAATGACAAATAATGTAGAATTATTACTAATAGGCATAAAAAGAGGGACAGATAGATAAATGGAGGAAATGATTAATGATAGCAGAAAAAGTGAAAAAGCCAAGTGACGGAATAGTAGGTAAAGAATATCTTTTATTTATAATAATATTATTAGCAAATACTATGTTTTTAAAAGTTGTTGGTATATATGAAGAGCAGATATACAAGATAATCAAAATCAATCAATTTCTAACATTTCATATCGTGTTGGAGTTTATTGGAATACTAGTTGCGTTTATGATTTTTGTTATTACCTATTATACCTTTAATAAAAACAAAAGACTAAGATTACTTGTATACAGTAGCACCTTTTTTATTGTAGGATTCCTTGGATTTCTACACACAATGAGTTATGAGGGAATGCCCTTTTTTTTCACAGAGAGCTGTGTAGCTAAGGCAACTAATTTTTGGATGATTACCAGAATTATTATGGCAATAGGCTTATTTGTTTCTAGTATTATACCAATAAATAAAAACACAGATTTAAAAAGAGAATATTTTTTATATGGTAGTGTTATTATTACAATTGGGGTATTTTATCTAGGTATTTTTAAGCAAGAATTAATACCGACACTTTTTATTGGGGGGCAAGGGTTAACTTCTCTTAAGATTTATTTAGAGTATTTTGTAATGCTACTTTTCTTTATAGCAATGCTTTTTTATATAAGAGATTATATAAAAACTAAGGATGTAAGCTTTCGTATTTTTGCTATAGGCTTGTGTTATGCTATGCTAACAGATGGAGCATTTACATTATATAGGAGTGTTTATGATACCTACAATCTGCTAGGTCATATATTTAATATAGTTGGGTTTTTATTAATATTTAGATCCATATTTGTATACAATTTGGATAAACCTTATAAGCAGCTAGATATGGCTAAAAAAAGAATAGGACAATATGCAGATAATCTTGAACAAATTGTTGAACGTAGAACGGGTGAAATACAAGAGATAAACAGAAAAATGTTGGAGGAGTTAGAATATGCAAAGACTATACAACAATCATTGCTACCTCCTAAAAATTTAAATATATTAGGCAAAAAATTTATTTCTGAATATATTCCATGTGAAAAATTAAGTGGAGACTTTTATAATATACATAATTTGGATGAAGATAATATAGCTATGTATATTGGAGATGTGGCAGGTCATGGAGTCTCTGCAGCTATGATGACGGTTTTTGCAGAGCGTATTATGAAACCAATGAATATAAATAAGCATGGTATAAAAGCTATAACACCAAGCACAACATTAAAATACTTATATGAGGAATTTAACAGGTCAAACTTCCCCAGTGAGATGCATATAGTGATTTTTAAAGCTATTTATAATACTAAAACAAAGGTTTTATCATATTGTTCAGGAGGTATGAATGTATTACCTATAGTTCTAAGGAAAACTGGAGAAATAGAAATGCTTGATAAGAGTACAGGGTTTCCAATTTGTAAATTTGGAGATTTTTACAAGCCAGAATATAAAAATGCTTCTATTAATTTAAATGAAGGGGATAGAATTGTCTTTTATACAGATGGTCTTGTAGAATATTTTAAAGAAAACACACTTATAAGAAAAGATAGATTCATTGATATTTTAAAGGAAAGTGCAAATGAATCTATAGAAAAATTAAACAAAGAAATTATTGCTGAAATTCATAAGAATCAAAACGATGGGTTAGGAAATGATGATGATATAACTTACTTTATTTTAGAGGTATAGATTTATTAGTCTAAGTACAATTGAGCTGGAGGGACTAATTTGTTGCTAACAATTGTTATACTGTTAATGTTAATAGGATTTGTAGGTATTTTTGTACCAGGACTGCCAGGCATAGGATTGATTTTTATTTCTGCTTTAGGATATGGCTTTTTTACAGACTTTGTGGAAGTTAATGGGTTTTTAATATTAATTTTTGCAGGAATGACTGTTCTAGCCTTGCTTTTTGACTATATAGGGGGATTGCTTGGTGCAAAAAAATTTGGTGCATCAAAGGCAGGTATAGTTTGGGGAATTATAGGAGGAATAGTAGGTTTATTATCACTTGGTTTATTAGGATTAGTATTAGGGCAATTTATAGGCACTGTTGGAGGAGAATTGCTCCAAGGGAAAAAACTAGATGCTTCAATGAAATCAGGTATAGGTGCATTGATAGGATATATCCTAGGTGTAGCTGTAAATACGTCCATAGGTTTAATAATGATTGTTTTATTTATTATGAGAGTAATGTAAATATAGGTTTATAGAATCCAATATGACTAATATTTCAGATTTTCATTGTTATGAGCGTGTTAAAATAAGTAATATTAATTCTATAGAGCATGGGAAAAATTGCAAAAATTGTTTTATATCTAATACATTCAAAAATCATTAAAAAACACCAACATATCCATAATAGTTTAAAAGCTATGACTTAAAGCATAAGGTGCCAGCTTGGCAATCTTATGCTTTATTAGAAGCTTAGTATATTTTGGATAAAGCTAGTTATAGTTTGTTAAATAGTCAATGACAATAGATGTTTTACAACAATAGAATGTCTTGATCCGAAATATATAAATATATTCCAAAAATTAAGCCTGTATTTAAGTAAAAGTTTTTGTTACAATTAACTATTAAAGAACTTATACTAATGTATTTCTTGATTTAGATAACATAAGAGATGTATATTTTTATATTATTCTAAAATAATTTAAAAATGTATACCAGGTAGGAGGTTATCATGTGTATAAGAGTAAGTGATATATTAGATATGCGTATTTTAAAAAAGAATAAACTACTAGCAGGTAAGGGTGGACTTAATAATATTGTTACTGGTGTTAACATTTATGAATATATCTTGAAAAAAACTCATGATAGAACTGGAGAGTTGTATTTGACTTCATTCTATAATATTAAAGAAGGTGGAGAGGATGCACTTTTAGAGCATATAAAAGTATTGATTGACACAAATTGCCCAGGTCTATTAATGGGTGCTGGTGCTTATGCTAGTATTAATGATGAAATTAAAGCTTTAGCAGATAAAAATAACTTTCCTATTATAAGTATAGGGGAAAATGTTATTTACTCTGATGTTTTAGAAAGCGCATATAAGCTTATATTAGATAGCACTTCAATAGATAATAATTCAATACTATTAGATAGAATTATGATGCTTGAGGATAAAAATATTATATTTAAGTATGCGAGACAACTTAATGAAAATTTTGGAGACTATTACTTTGGATTATACTTTTGTTGTGAAAAAAATAAGGATAAGGCATACTTATTATTAAATAATGAATTAGGGTATGTGAAACAAAATACACTTATTAAATATGAAAAGGGCATTGTTATTATTATTAGTGGTGAAAGAGAAGCTATTAATGAAGAAAAGATAATGAAAAGGATCTTAGATAGGTTTCAAAATAATAATATAAACTATCATATGGGTGTTAGTAATATTTATAATGATTACAAAGAATTAAAAAAGGCTATAACAGAGGCTAAGTATGCTTATATTAGATGTGAAAAAGTTTCAAAAAAAAAGGCGGCAAAAATTTCACAGATAGGAATATATCGTATGTTAATTCCAATATGTGAAGATACAGTTGTGGTGGAGTATTCTAAATCTGTAGTAGATAAGGTAAAAGAATATGATGATAAGTATAATATGGAAATACTAGATACAGTATTAATGTATTTAAAGTGTGACTATGATATTATAAAAACTTCCGAGAAACTTTTTTTGCATAAAAACACAATAAGATATAGATTAAAAAAGATAGAATCAATAATTGATAACTCAAATAATGATTCTATGGAACAGTTGACTACAGCTATTAGAATATTAAGATTAATTAATGAAATCTGATTGTCTATTATACAAAAATAGACAACTTTTTTTTTGTTTAGGACAATACAAAGATGTTGTTTTGCCCCTCTAAAGCTAGTAAAATTAGTAATAATATATTTAATATTCACATAATATCACTGAAAATTATACAGGCAACGGAAATAAGGAGGGATGATATTGTTAAAACAAGTTATGGAAATGTACGAATTACTAGATAAGGCAGATGCCTCTGGTAATGAGGTTAAAGAATACCTTTGTTCAAAGGGTAATCAAACAGTAATAGTTGAAAAGATTATGGGTAATGGTGGTTCTACTGATTTTATTAAGATAGTTTTACCTGGTAAAGAGGGTAAGATGAAGGGTGGAAATGCTCCAACCCTTGGGATTACTGGAAGATTAGGTGGATTAGGTGCTAGACCTGAAGTAGTAGGTTTTGTATCTGATGGGGATGGTGCTTTAGCTGCACTTTCAGTTGCCTCTAAGCTTATAGATATGAGAAATAATGGAGATGTACTTAACGGAGATGTTATAGTTACTACTCATATATGTCCAGATGCTCCAACAAATGAACATTTTCCTGTTAGATTTATGGGTTCTTATGTAGATATAGAAACCATGAATAAGCTTGAAGTTACTGAAGAAATGGATGCTATTCTATCAATAGATACTACAAAGGGTAATAAGATAATAAATACAAGAGGATTTGCAATATCAAATACTGTAAAAGAAGGATATATACTAAAGGTTAGTGATGATTTACTTGAAATAATGATGAGAACTACTGGAAAGATGCCTTTTGTATTCCCTATTTCACAACAGGATATAACGCCTTATGGTAATGGGTTATATCACTTAAATAGTATATTACAGCCAGCTATAGCTACAAAAGCTCCTGTAGTAGGTGTTGCTATTACTACTGAAGTACCAGTTGCAGGGTGTGCTACTGGAGCTACAAATATTATAGATGTAGAGAGTGTAGGTAGATTTGTTATAGAGGTAGCAAAAGATATAGGACAGGGCAAATGTAAAATTTATGATGAAAAAGAATTTTGTTTGATTAAAGAGTTATATGGTGACATGACTAAATTTCAAACAAAAGGTGAAAAAAATATGTAATGTGAATTTTACATGAATAAAAAAATTAAGGAGGCATTAATTATGAAAAAGCTTAAAAAAAATCTAGCGGTTTTACTTGTTTTTGTAATGTGCTTTACCGTTTTTACAGCTTGTTCTAATAAAACAGAAGAAAATAATGAAACACCTGAAGTTAATACTACAGAAAAAAATGAAGAACCAAAAGAACCTATAGCTGAAGAAGATAAATTTGGTGGTGAAGTTAAAATTGCACTAACATCCTCACCAAAAAATTTAGATCCAATATTTTACACAGGTACTTATGAAGGTAATGTTATAAGAAACGTTGCTGATACCCTAGTAAGATATAGTCACGATCTAAGTTCTATTGAACCTTCTATAGCTACAGAATGGGAAGCTAATGAAGCTGGAGATGAGTACACCTTTAAGCTAAGAGAAGATGTTTATTTTCAAAAGGGAGAATATCAAGATGGTAGACAATTAACTGCACATGATATTAAATTTGCCCTAGAACGTTCTGCAGAAAAGTCGGCTATGAATAGACTTGCTATGCTTGAGAGTGTTGAAGTTGTTAGTGATTTTGAACTTATTTGTAAGTTAAAAAGTCCTGACTCAGCATTTTTAACAGTACTTACAGATGCTGGTAATGTTATAGTACCTAAAGAAGAAGTAGAAGGTTGGGGAGATGACTTTGGGTCGCATTTAGTAGGTAGTGGACCTTTCTCTTTAGTAGAATTCAAAAAAGATCAAGAAGTAATACTAGCTAAAAACGATAATTATTGGGCTGGAGAGCCATATCTTGACAAAGTAGTATTCAAGATAATAACAGACGCAAATCAAATGACCAATGCATTAAGATCTGGAGATATAGATATTGCAACAGATCTTAGAGGTGAAAGTGTTAAGCTTATAACAGAAGATAAGAATTTAACTATTCAAGAAGTACCAGGATTACATGTGGCTTATATGTACATGAACTTACAAAAAGGGCCTACAAAGGACAAAAAAGTTCGTGAAGCTATAATAAGAGCAGTAGATATTGATGACATGGTAGCTGGAATTTATCAATATGGTGAAGCAGATAGAGCGTATTTACCACTTCCGCCAAACTCCTGGGGATATGATGCTTCTTTAGAGAACATAGTACCAACATATGATCCAGAAAAGGCTAAGGAGTTAATGAAGGAAGCTGGCTATGAAGATGGGTTTAAACTGCAGATATATGTTTCTAATAAGCCTGCAAGGGTAAAAATGGCTACGATTTTACAAGCTTATTTAAAACAAAATATAAATGTTGACCTTGAAATCAAGACAGTTGAGTGGGGAACTTTTAGTGAAATCGCATCCAGCGGAGAAGCAGATATATATGGAATGTCATGGACATGGTATCCTGATCCATATTTCTTCCTAAATAAAATGTTCCATAGTTCAGAAATTGGAGCTTTAGGTAATGGTCAAGGATTTAACAATCCAGAAGTAGACAAACTATTAGACGATGCTTTATTAGTATCTGATACAGCTGAAAGAGCTGAATTATATAAGAAAGCTTTAAAACTTATCACAGAAAATTATTCAAGAATTAACTATTCTAATGAAAAACAAATATATGGAATGAACCATAATGTTCAAGGATATCAAATAAGACCAGATGGAAATATATATTTCTGTACACCAGAGATAAATGTTTATAAAACAAAATAATAAATAGATTATTCTAAGAAAGCTCACAGAAATGTGAGCTTATCCTAGAATATTTAAGGAGTAACAGATGATAAAAACTATATTTCAAAGAATAATACAACTAATTCCCATACTACTTATTGTTGCAACTATTGTTTTTGTCATTACTAGGATGATACCTGGTAATCCTGCTGCAACAATACTAGGACCACAAGCTCCTAAAGAAGCTGTTGATGCCTTGACAATAGAACTTGGCCTAGATAAGAGTATGCCAGAACAGTATATAAAATATATGTCAGATGTTATAAGAGGTGATTTTGGAAAGTCATATCATTATAATCAGTCTGTTATGGAACTAATAATTGAAAGATTTCCAAATACTGTTATATTGGCAGTTATAAGTCTAGTATTGGCAACAATAGTAGCAATACCTATTGGTATTATATCAGCAACAAAGCAGTATTCCATTTTTGATTATGTTTCTATGATTTTTGCCTTAGTTGGTGTGTCAATGCCTATTTTTTGGTTGGGACTAATGTTAGTATTAATATTTAGTGTTAATCTAGGCTGGTTACCTTCCTTTGGTATGGGGAGTATAGAAAATGGTATTTGGGATGTGGTAAGCCATTTGATTTTACCATGTATATGTCTAGCAACAATACCTGCTGCTACCTTTGCTAGAATAACACGTTCTAGTATGCTAGACGTTATTAAGCAAGACTATATAAAATCTTTACAATCCAAAGGACTAAAAGATAGAGTTGTTATTTGGAAGCACGGCTTAAAAAATGCTCTGCCTCCTATTGTAACTGTTATGGGTCTACAGATTTCAGTATCTTTAGCTGGAGCTATATTAACAGAAACAATCTTTTCATGGCCAGGTATGGGAAGAATGATAGTTGATGCCATAGAAAATAGAGATTATGCACTTATACAAGGAACTGTATTATTTATAGCATTTTTATTTGTATTTGTAAATCTAGTTATAGATATAATTTATCTATATATTAATCCTAAGATAAATTATTCTGGTGATAGGGGTGGAAATTAATGAATAAGAGAGAGAGCCCTTTTGATATAAAAAAACAGGACGAGATAATAAGAAAAGAAAGAAAAGCCAATAGTCCCTTTAATAAGCTTAGAAGAAATAAAACTGCCATGATTGGATTAGTTATAGTAACTATAATGATAATAATGGCTTTTTTCGCACCTTTTTTAGCTCCACAGGATCCTAATGAAATGAAGCTTTCTAAGGTTCACTTAAAGCCTGGAGAAGAAGGTCATATCTTTGGAACTGATGAGTTTGGTAGAGATATGCTTAGTCGTATTATATATGGTGCTAGAATATCTATTATAGTAGCTGTTGGTGGAACGTTAGTTGGTGGATCAATAGGTATTTTGTTAGGTCTATTATCAGGCTTTAAGGGAGGCTGGGTTGATTCAGTAATCATGCGTTTTATGGATGGTATGTTGGCATTTCCGTTTATTTTATTAGCAATTGTCCTAATGACTGTATTATCAGATATGGGTACTAAAGAAGAGTTAAATGTTATATTAGCAATAGGAATAGCAAATGTACCTAATTATGCTCGTTTAGTTCGAGCACAAGTGCATGTAGTTAAAAATGAAGATTTTTGTCAAGTTACTAGAGCAATTGGTGCTAGTGATACGCGTTTAGTATTTCATCATATTTTACCTAATATATTGTCTTCTGTTATAGTTTTTGCCTCTCTTAGAATTGCAGGTGCTATAATATCAGAAGCAGCATTAAGCTTTTTAGGGCTAGGAATTTCTCCACCTACTGCATCTTGGGGTAATATGCTAAAGGCAGGTAAAGATGTTTTAAACACAGCACCTCACGTAGCAACTATTTCTGGTTTATTCATTTTAATAACAGTACTTGGATTTAATTTATTAGGTGATGGTGTTCGAGATGTATTAGATCCAAAAATGAAGAGGTAATCTAATTATGAGAAATCAATATAAACAACAGGTAGTTAATAAAATTGAAGAAATAAAGGAAAGTTTGTTTAGTATATCTGACTATATCTTCCAAAATCCTGAATATTGTTTTAAGGAATATAAAGCCCATTCAAAATTAGTCTCTTTTTTAGAGGAAAATGGGTTTAAGGTTGATAAGAAGGTAGCTGATTTAGACACTGCATTTAAAGGTGTATATGCTAGTAAAAAGCCAGGTTATAATATAGGGCTTTTTTGTGAATACGATGCTGTATATCCAAAGGGACATTGTTGTGGACATAATCTTATGGCTGTCATGGGTGTAGGAGCAGGTATTGCTTTAAAAGAAATAGTAGATGACATAGGCGGTACTATAAGTGTCTTTGGAACACCTGCAGAAGAAGGTGGAGGCGGCAAAGTAATAATGCTTAAAGAGGGAGCTTTTGAAAAACTAGATGCTGCAATGATTCTACATCCTGCAAATGCTACTGTCGTAAAGGATAAGTCATATTCAGTTACTGATGTTATAATAGAATATTTTGGAGTAAAATCCCATGCAGCAACTTATCCAGAAGATGGTATTAGTGCTTTAAACCCAATGCTCCAAGTATTTAATATTGTAAATAGCTTGGGACATGAAATAAACAAAAAAGGATATATACTAGGAGTAATTAAAGAGGGTGGAACAAACCCTATTTATACACCAGATTATACTAAGGCGCACTTTACTATAAGAAGTTTTGACCCTGATATTAAAAAAAATCTTCTGGACAGATTTTTGAATATATGTCAGCATGTGGCAGATATAAACAATACTGGCTTTAAATATCACTTTAGTAGATTATCTTATGAAGCCATAAATAACAATGAATACATGGAAAAACTATTAGAAAATAACTTCATTAGCTTAGGAGAAGAAGTTAAATCAAGAGATGAGATATTAGGCATAGGCTGTACTGATATGGGAAATGTTACCCGTGCTTTACCATCTCTACAATCATATGTAAAACTAGATGACAATCTTATGACACATAGCGATGAACTTATGGAAGCTGCATCAGATCATAGAGGCAAGAAAACTATTCTAGTAGGGGCAAAAGCCATGGCTATGACTACAATAGATCTTTTAGATAAAGATATTATGGAGAATGTAAAAAAAGCTTTTGATTTACAGAAAAAAAATACAGGCAATAGAGGCAGAGTGATGATGGATGAGTAATAATATTATTTCAGTTAAAGATTTAAAAACATATTTTTCTTTATCTACAGGGATTGTAAAGGCTGTAGATGGGGTTAGTTTTGATTTGAAAAAGGGACAGACAATGGGTATAGTTGGAGAGTCAGGTTCAGGAAAGAGTGTTACGGCTTCTTCTATTATACGTCTTTTGCCTAAACATGCAGGTGAAATTAAGGGTGGCAAAATATTGTTTGAAGGTAAAGATATTGTTACTATGTCACAAAAAGAATTGTTATCTATAAGGGGCAAAGAGATATCTATGATTTTTCAAGACCCTATGACTTCTTTAGATCCTGTATATAAGATAGGCTATCAAATAAAAGAGGTAATTAGAACACACCAAAATATTGGTGAAAAAGAGATTGAAAAAAAAGCTATAGAAGCACTTAGAATGGTAGGAATACCAGAACCTGAAAGTAGAATGGATGCATATCCTCATGAATTTTCAGGTGGTATGCGACAAAGGGTTATGATTGCTATGGCTATAGTATGTAATCCTAAGTTAATAATTGCAGATGAGCCTACCACAGCTCTTGATGTTACAGTACAAGCTCAGGTATTAAATTTACTAAAAGATTTACAAAAAAAGATAGATACTTCTATACTTTTAATAACTCATAACCTTGGAGTTGTTTGGGAAATATGTGATACTGTAATGGTTATGTATGCTGGAAAGACAGTTGAATATACAACTACAAAGAACTTATATAGTAATTCTTATCATCCTTATACTTGGGGTTTGTTAGATTCTATGCCTAAGTTAAATCAAGATTCTAGTAAAGAACTTATAGCTATAGAAGGTTCTCCACCGGATCTAAAACTAACAGGTGGTTCATGTAATTTTCATAATAGATGTCCTTATGCAAAGGATATTTGTTATAAGAGTGTTCCAGAACTTATTGAAATAGAAGAAGGGCATTTTGTTGCTTGTCATTTTCAAACAAAAGAAAGCACACTATGTAGAAAGTAGGCTCAGCGATGGTTAAAAAAGAAATATTAGAAGTAAAAGGATTATCTAAAATTTTTGATATCAAAAGTAAGCGCTTATTTAAGAAGCCTTCAAAATTAAAGGCTGTGAATGATGTATCCTTTAAAGTATATGAGGGCGAAACACTAGGCATTATTGGTGAATCTGGTTGTGGAAAATCTACTTTGGGTAAAGCAATTATACAGCTTAGTAAAGCTACGGAAGGTAGAATTGTATATCAAGGGAATGATATCACAAACCTTAATAAGAAGGAATTAATGAAAATGCGAAAAGATATACAGATGGTTTTCCAAGATCCTTATTCCTCTTTAGATCCGAGAAAAACGATTTTAGACTTAATAAAAGAGCCTATGGTTGTTCATAATATAGGAACAGAAAAAGAACGTAATCAAAGAGTAAAAGAGCTTCTAGTAGAGGTAGGGCTTGATGCCATGCATTCTACTAGATATCCCCATGAGTTTTCTGGTGGGCAGCGTCAAAGAATAAATGTGGCAAGAGCTTTAGCACTTAATCCTAAAGTTCTTGTATGTGATGAGCCTGTATCAGCCTTGGATGTTTCTGTGCAGGCTCAAGTTCTAAATATTATGAAAAGACTACAGAAAAAATATAATTTAACATATATTTTCATATCTCATGACTTAGGAGTTGTAAAATATATTAGTGATAGGCTTATAATTATGTATTTAGGTAAAATAATGGAACTAGGTAATGCCCAAGAGATATATAGTGCACCTAAGCATCCATATACTGAAGCTTTATTCTCTGCTATTCCATCGGACTCTCCTTTTGAAAAGAAAGAAACTGTAGTGTTAAGCGGAGATATACCTAGTCCATTAAATTTACCATCTGGATGTGTATTATCAACTAGATGCCATAAATGTATGGATAAATGTAAAAAAGTAGAACCGGTATTAAAGGAAGTTGGAGATAATCACCTTGTATCATGCCATCTATATTAATAAAAGGAGATAATTATGGACTTAAAAAACAAATATAGGAAGCTAGTAGACGATAGACAAAATGAATTAATAAAATTGGTTTCAGATTTTATTAAAATACCAAGTGAAAATCCAACTGGAAGTATGAATGAAGTTGTAGCCTTTATTAAAGATTATTTATCTAATTCAGATATAGATTTTAAGGAAGTTACTTATAATAGTAAATTTCCAAATATCATAGCTACTATGGGTGATAACGAAGACAATAAAGTTTTGTTAAATGGACATGCAGATGTAGTTCCAGTAGGAGATTTAGATCAGTGGAACTTTGAACCATTTGGAGGAGAAATAACTGATACAAAGATATTAGGTAGAGGGACATCTGATATGAAGGCTGGTCTTTCGGGTCTGATGTTTGCAATGAAGCTATTAAAAGAGAGTAATGCTAAGATAGATGGACTTTTACAGTTGCATATAGTTACTGATGAAGAAAGTGGCGGAGAATATGGCACTAAATCCTTAATGGAAAATGGTTATGGAAAAAATGCAAAAGCATGTATCATAGCAGAACCAACATCTAATGACAATATTGAAGTGGGTCAAAAGGGCTCTTTAAATATTAAGATTAAAGCAAAGGGTGTAAGTGCCCACGGTAGTATAGGAAACTATGTAGGAGAGAATGCAATAGAGAAAATAACAACTATCCTTTCCAGAATTCATGAGCTAAGAAAAATGAAGGGTAATTATAAAGAAAGTCAATTAAAAGTTTTAGCTGACTCTAAAGAAATAGCAAGAAGAGCGCTAAAGGCTGAAGGCAGTGAAAATGTTATTGATCATGTTGCTGTTAATGTAGGTATCATAAAAGGTGGAGTTAAAGATAATATGGTACCAGACTATTGCGAGGTTGCAATTAATTGCAGATTACCTATTGGGGTGACATGCTTAGATGTGGAAAAGAGGACACGAGAAATTGTAGATGAATTGAATTTAACAGGTATAACCTTAGATTTTAAATATAATTGTGAAGCCAACTATACAGAGGATACTACACCACTAGTGAGATCCTTGGTTAAGAATGCTGAAGAAGTATGGCAGAAAAAAATTACTCCTGCATACCAGTGGGCAACTAGTGATGCCAGGTATTATAGACATATGAACATACCAACTATTCAATTTGGACCAGCTAATTTAGGTGGAATACATTCTTATAATGAGGATGTAGATATAGAAGATGTAGTGAATTCAACAAAAGTATATTTAAGTGTATTAATTGATCTTCTTAATATAAAGGAATAGAATTATGAAATTACTAATAAAAAATGGTAAATATTATGATGTATTCAATGGAAAATATATTGAATCAAATATTCTTATAGAGAATGGAATTATTAAAAAAATAGGAAAAAATATGATACATGCCGATGAAATAATTGATGCTAAAGATAAACTAATATTTCCAGGATTTATTGATGCTCACAGTCATATAGGTATGTGGCAGACTAGGTTTAATGGAAATGATGCAAATGAATGTACTAGACCAATAACCCCTACTATGAGAGCTGTTGATGGCGTGAATTTAGAGGATGAGTGTCTAGATGAAGCATTAAGGCATGGATTTACTACTGCTATGATTACTCCTGGTAGTGGTAATGCCATATGTGGTCAAGCTGCAGTGATTAAAATGTTTGGTAAATCCAGGGAAGAAATGATAGTAGATGATTATGCTGCTATGAAAGTAGCATTTGGAGAGAATCCAAGAAATGTTTATGGTGGTTTTGGAAAAAGCCCAGCTTCAAGGATGGGTACCTTTGCAATTATTGATAAAGAGTTTGCAAAAGCAAAGCTTTATAAAGAAAAAAAAGATTCCAATAAGGAAACGGAATTAGACTATGAATATGAACCATATATATCAGTATTAAACAGAGAAATACCAGTAAAAATTCATGCACATAGAATAGATGATATTAACAGTGGTATTAGATTATGTGAAAAATACAACTTGAAATATACATTAGATCATTGTACTGATGGATATAAACTTACTAAAGATGTCACGGATGTATCAATACTTTTAGGACCTTTAAAAATGTTTAAATCAAAATATGAATTAAAAGATGCTAGAGATGATACAGCAAAAGTTATGACTGAAAGAGGATATTCTGTTTCAATTACTTCAGACCATCCATTTTGTAATATAAATTATGTAACGAATTTTTTAGGTTTACTTGTAAAAGATGGATTAGACTTTACAGAGGCTATGAAGATGATTACAATTAATCCTGCTAATGCAATTGGTTTAGGAGATAAGATTGGTAGTATAGCAGAGGGTAAAATTGCAGATTTAGTGATAGTAGATGGTAATCCTTTAGAGATGAGGACTAATGTTTGCTTTACTCTAATCAAGGGTAGTGTGTGCTATAGGAGGGTTTAAGTGATATTATTAAAGAATAGTAATGTTTTTACAGAGCATGGCTTTAAAAAACTAGATGTTTTAATTGAAGATGATACTATAAAAGATATTGGCAATATAACTGGAGAGTTTGACAATATATTAGATTTAGAAGGCAACTATTTAACACCAGGAATGGTAGACATATCAAGCTCTATTGGGTTAATAGAAGGTGCTGTTAAAGCTGAGGGTAATGATCTTGATGAAAAATCTAAAGAATGTATTTGTGATATGCATTCTATTGATGGTGTTAATTTTGAGGACAGGTATTTTTATGATGCAGTAAAAAACGGGGTTACATCAGTAGGAATAACATCTGGAAATCTAAGTGTTATAGGTGCAGTTAGTTCACTTGTTAAAACAAATGCTGTAGATTTTAGTGGGATAATAAAGCAAGATGTTGATATTAGTGTAACATTAGGTGAAAAACCTAAAAAGTCCTTTGGAAGTTCTTTTCCCCCATTGTCACGAATGGGAATATTGGATATTATTCGAAGAAATCTAGTGAATGCTAGAAATTATAAGATAAAAAAAGATGAAGGTAAAATAGATCATACAAACTATGATCCATGTTTAGAATCATTAATCAAAGTATTAAACAAACAAATACCTTTAAAAATCTATGCTGAAAAAAAACAGGATATTGAAACTGCAGTTTATTTGAAAGAAGAATTTGATATTAAAATTATAATCAGTGGTGGAGCTGATAGTTATAAATTAACTAATTTACTTAAAAGAACTAATACGCCTGTATTATTAGGAAGTTGTCTTAAAGAACAATCCTTTATAGAGCTTAAGGATAGAAAAAATGATACAGCTAGGGTTTTAAAAGGAAATGATATATCTTTTGCCATCAGTACACACCATCCCAGTATAACTGTGGATCTACTTCAGATGTCTATGAACCTAACATGTAAATATGGACTTAGTGAGGTAGATGCAATTAGATCAGTTACTCTAGAACCTTTTAAAATGCTAGGGCTTGACGATAGTAGAGGAAGTATTGAAAAAGGTAAGATTGCAGATCTAGCTATATTTGATGGTAACCCTACATATAGTTTAAGTAAGGTAATATATACAATAATTGATGGTAAAATTGTATATAGACCAGAAAGTGAAAATGAGTAATGTGTACACCTTATTTAGCAAAATAATACTCATTAAAGGAGAAACAATGAATAATAGAGTGTTGGAAAAATTTTATAAATATATTGCAATAGATAGTGAATCTAAAAACGAAAGAGCTATTGCAGATTGTCTTAAAGAAGAACTAGAGAATCTTGGATTCCATGTTAGAGAAGATAAAGCAGGTGTTGAATCAGGAGGAAATGCAGGCAATATTATAGGGTTTTTAAAAGGAAATACCAATAAAGAAACTATACTATTTTCTGCACATATGGATACTGTAAAGCCAGGTCTTGGAATCGTGCCAGTTTGTAATGATGGTATAATTACAAGTGAAAGTGACACTATACTGGGTGGTGATGACAAGGCTGGGATAGCATGTATTGTAGAAGGAATAACAAGAGCTGTGGAAAATGAAGATGACCATGGTGATATAGAGGTTGTATTTTCCATTAGTGAGGAGATAGGATTAATAGGAGTGAAAAATTTGGATTTTTCTTCTATATCTTCAAGGAGAGCTTATGTTTTTGATAGTAGTGGAGAAGTGGGAGGAATAGTTACATCTGCACCAGCCCAAACCAAAATACAAGTTGAAGTAATTGGAAAGGCGGCACATGCAGGTATAGAACCTGAAAAAGGCGTAAGTGCTATTAATATTTTATCTGATGCTATTAGTAATATGAATCTATTAAGGATAGATGATGAAACAACAGCTAATGTTGGAACAATAGAAGGTGGGTCAGCTACTAATATAGTAGCTGAATATGCTAAGGCATTAATAGAAGTAAGAAGTTTATCTATGGATAAGCTTAAGTTGCAAAGTGATCATATAATTGATGAACTTAATAAATCTGGAAAAAAATTTGGTGGAAATGTTAATATTACAGTAAATAATTTATATCCTTGCTTTAAGCTTGATGATGATGAAGATATAGTTACTTCTATACAAGAAGCAATGAAAGAGGCTGAAATTCAAAGTTATACACGTTCATCAGGTGGTGGAAGTGATACAAATATATATAATTCAAAGGGTATTAAAGCAGTAAATATTAATATAGGTAGTAGTAAAGTTCATACTCTTGATGAGCAGATATCTATAAATTCTTTAGAAAAGGTATCCGAGCTCATACATATGCTTATAGTAAGTGCATAATAAGGAGTGTAATTAATATGACTAATGCAAAACTAGGAATAATAACTATCGGACAATCTCCAAGAGTAGATCTGACAGAAGATATGTTTAATGTTTTGAGTAAAAATATAGAAGTTATTGAAGTAGGAGTTTTAGACCCCTATACATTAAAAGAGGTAAATGAAATTTTCAAACCAATTGAAGGAAAACCTAGATTAGTATCACGAATGAGAGATGGTAGGCAAGTAATTCTTGATGAAGATAAAATAATAAAAGAATTGCAGAGGGTAATATTTAATATAGAAAGAGATGTTGATATAATTCTAGTATTATGTACAGGCAAATTTCCAAAAATGTATAGTAGTAAGACTTTGATTATACCAAAACCATTAATTAAATCAGTTGTAGATGTACTACGCGATGGACAAAAGATTGGGATAGTGGTTCCTGACATATCTCAGAGTGATGATATAAAATCCTGGTGGGAATCTGTTGGTATTGAATCAGAAATCTGCGTATATTCCCCTTATCTGGATGATGATAAAGTTAATAATATAAAATTTAAAGATAAAACTATAGAATATATAGTACTTGATTGTATGGGTTATGATGAAGAAGTAAAATCTGAAATCGTAAAAAAAACAGGTAAGAAAGTTATTCTTCCAAGAACATTTTTGGCAAGAGTACTAAATGAAATACTAGTGATTAATTAGCCAAACAATACATTCCAGACCACTATTTGATTTTGTTCAAGTAGTGGTCTGTTAATTTATGGCAAAGTATTTGTAGGCTTATTACAGTCTATCATATATAAAAATTTTATAAAGTAGTCTAGCAAATGCTAGTCTTTTTTTTATCATTACTCTTAGAATTTAATAATAACCTAACTAAATTCAGCATATATATCAATTAAGAGTAAATACTTTTTTAAAGGTTATAAAGTATTTATTTTATGGAAAAACTCCTTATACAGGATAAGGATGGTGATTATATGCTAAATATGATTATAAGACTTTTAAAAGGAGTTATTATAGGGGTTGTAGTTTTGCTTATATTAGAAAAATATATCTTTAGCTTGACAATTGTTCAAGGTATGTCAATGAACCCATCTATACATAACAATGATAAGCTATTTGTGAATAAAATTACATATATGCTTAGAAATCCAAAACCTGGTGATATAGTAATTTTTAATCCGCCAATAATGGATAAGAAAAATGAATTGTTTATTAAAAGGGTTGTTGCAGTTGAGGGGGATAGTTTTTCTATAGAAGATGGAACATTATACATTAATGGCAAAGCAATGTTTGAACCATATATTGATTCTTTATATTATAAGGAAAGAGTGTATGATTATACACAAGGTCAAGTTCCTAAAAATACTGTATTTGTTTTAGGAGATAATAGAAATGACAGTAATGATAGTAGATGCTTTGGATTTGTACCTGTAGAGAATATTAAAGGAAAAGCAGATGTAAGACTATGGCCTATAGAAGGAGTAAAAGCCTTTTCTATAAAAGCTAGTAGCCACTAGCTACTGGGTACTGGGTACTAACAAAAAAGCGTTCGAGGACGCTTTTTAAAAACTTAAAGTATTACTTTAAAAAAATTAACTGTAGGTACGAATTCATTCGTACCTATTTTCATTGGATTTACAGTAGGCACGAATGAATTCGAGCCTACTAACAAAAAAATGGGGAGAAGGACAAAGGTGTTGAATAGAATAGAATAAGAATCTTTCTTACAAGGGGGACTTAAAATGAGAAAGTATAGAGAGTTATCTTATACCCAGTTAAATAAAGCTTATAATTCAAAATTGTATAGATTTAAAACAACAAAAGATTTGACTGAGGTTCAGGGTATAATTGGTCAAGATAGGGCTGTAAAATCCATGGAATTTGGATTGCGAGTAAAAAATAATAGATATAATATATTTATTGTAGGAATCAATGGTACTGGAAAGTCTAGTTATGCTCAAAGGGTTGTTGAAGAACAGGCAAAAAAAGAAAGTATCCCTGTTGATTGGTGTTATGTATATAATTTTGATGAGCCTGGAAGACCTATAGCTGTTAGTGTACCCTCGGGTATGGGAAAAGTGCTTTTGCAAGATATGGATGATCTTGTTCAAGATTTACTTGTAGAGATACCTAAAGCATTCAATGGTGAAGACTATGACAAGAGAAAAAGCGAAATAACTAAGGAATATCAAGAAGAGAAAAATTTATTAATAGAAGAATTAAGTGAATATAGTGAAGAAAATGGATTTTTAATGAAAAGCACTAGCACTGGATTTGCATTTGCACCCCTCATAGATGGAGAAGTAATAAATGATAGTCAATATGAGGAGCTTGAAGAGAAGCAGCGTATTGATATAGAAAAAAGAGCAGAAGAAATTCAAAATAAAGCATCAGAACTTCTTAGAAGGCTAAAAATAATTGAACGAAAGGCAAAGGAGAAAATTATTGAATTAGGAAATATGATAGGTATTTTTGTAGTTAAACCTCTTATAGATGAGTTGTTAGAAAAGTATATTGAATATGAGAAGGTAACTGGATACTTAAAAAAGGTTCAAGATGATGTTATTGATAATATATATGATTTTGATGTAGATGAGGCAGAAGATGTATTAGTTGTGAAAAAGACAGAAGAGAAGTTTACTAAAAAATATAAAGTTAATCTTTTTGTTGATAACAGTAGTGCTACTGGTGCTCCTGTAATTTCAGAGTTTAATCCTAACTATAGTAATCTTGTAGGTAAAATAGAGTATGAAAATGAGCAAGGAAATCTAAAAACTGACTTTACTATGATTAAGCCAGGAGCTATCCAAAAGGCGAATGGAGGGTACTTAATTTTGCAGGCTCGTGAAGTTTTGCAAAATTTACAAGCTTGGGAAACTTTAAAAAGAGCTCTTTCCACAGAAGAAGTAGGAGTTGAAAGTCTTAGAGGACAGCTAGGCATAGTAGATATAGCTTCTCTTCGTCCAGAGCCAATACCTGTTAAGCTAAAGGTTATTTTAATAGGTAATCCAATGCTACATCAGTTGCTTTATAATTATGATGAAGATTTTGAAGAGCTGTTTAAAATAAAAGTAGATTTTGATTCTGTAATGGAACGTAGTAATGAGAATGAAAAAAAGATTATTCAATTTATAGGCTCTTATTGTGAAAGGGAAGAATTGAGACCATTAGATCCTACAGGAGTGGCAAAAATTCTTGAATATAATCATAGATTTTCAGGAACTCAAAATAAATACTCTACAAGATTTAATAAGATGATAGAAATTCTTGTAGAGGCAGATGCTTGGGCAGCTGTAGATAATGCTGAGCTTATTACCGAAAAACATATAAAAGAGGCCTTCTGGGAAAAAGTATATAGAAATAATAAGATAGAAGAAAAGATAGATGAAACATATAAAGATGGAAAAATAATATTAGATGTAAAAAGTAGAAAAGTAGGTAGAATAAATGGATTGTCAGTCATAGATGTAGGAGATCATGTCTTTGGTAAACCAACTTTAATAACAGTTACAACAAGCTCAGGAAACAATGGCATAATAAATATCGAAAGGGAAGTTGAATTAAGTGGAAATATACACGATAAAGGGGTAATGATTATTGAAGGATATATAAATGAGGTATTTGCTCAAAATCATCCATTGACACTTAATGCTAAGATTTGTTTTGAGCAATCCTACAATGGTATAGATGGAGATAGTGCTTCTAGTACAGAGTTATATGGATTACTTTCTAGTTTAAGTGAAGTATCTATAAAACAAAGCATAGCAGTAACAGGCTCAGTTAATCAAAAGGGCGAAGTTCAACCTGTAGGAGGCGTAACTGAAAAAATAGAAGGGTTTTATTCTATATGTAAAAAACTCCATGGTTTGGATGGAAGACAAGGAGTAATCATTCCACACCAAAATGTTTATGATCTGGTTTTATGTGATGAGGTTATAACAGCTGTTAAAGAGGGAAGATTTCACATATATCCTGTAAAATCTATTGAGGAAGGTATGGAAATACTAACTGATAAACCTATAAGTCAAATCTTTAAGGCTGTAGGAGAGAAACTTGAGTATTATATGAAATGTGGAAAAGAAAAAAATAAAGAGTAAATAAAGAACGATAGCATAAAATGAAACCACTGAAAAAGCCCTTGTTTTTGTCATTCTGAATGCAATGTAGTGAAATGAAGAATCTTGAACACTTCTCAAATACTAAGATTCTTCGCTACACTCAGAATGACATTTTCGAGGGTTTATCATATTTTTTTAATTTTTTTAGTTGTCTACATAAAGCCACCGTTTTTTTGTTTTTTAAACAGACTTAATATAATAAATAACGTAATGGTAGTAGAAGGAATGAATAAAATCCAAAAAAAATTGGGTACAGTCCTTGACAAAGATATGCTAATTTGAATATAATTAGCAGAGACTGACCGTTCGGTCAGAAAATATTTGGGAGGTATATATTGATGAAAAGATATTTAACATTGATGATGGCAATTTTTCTAGTTATCTCTGTGGCTACGGGTTGTTCTAAAGCTGACAATAACGCGGCAGCTGCAACAGAGAAAGAAAAAATAATAGCAGTTGAAATTGAAAAACCAGAGAAAGGTAGTATTTCTCAGAGTGTTACAATGAGTGGAAAGCTAGAGCCGGTAAACTCTGTTACAGTAATACCTGAAATTAATGGTATGGCTAAGATAAAAGATTTAAAGGTGAAACTTGGAGATATTGTAAAAGAAGGTGATGTATTATTCACCATAGATAATGAAAAGGTTCAAGATCAAATAGAAAATCTAAGACTTTCCTATGAAACAGCGAAAAAGAATTATAATAAGGCTAAAGAAAGCATTGAAAATGCAAAGCTTAACCTAGAGCGTAGCGAACAGTTATATAAAGAGGGAGCTATTTCAGAGCAACAATTAGAGCAAGCAAAGTTAGCTGCTTCGGATTTACAACTAGATGTACTTGAGTCCCAGCTTGAGCAAGCAAAATTTGCTTATACTAATGGATTAGAGCAATTAGAAGATGCTGTTGTAACTGCTCCAATAGGTGGCTATATTTCATCAGTAAATGTTGAAGAAAAAGGAATGGTTACAGCCCAGCCATCTTTAATAATAACCGATATATCTAAACTAGAGGTAGAGATTTCAGTTACTGAAGGACTTGTTAACAGAATAAAGAAAGATCAAGAAATTAAAATAGAGATACCAGCAATTGAAGAAACTGTTAAAGGTATAGTGACTGTAATTAATCCTGTTCCAGATCAAGTAACACAATTGTACAAAGGTAAAATAAACTTAGATAATCAAAATAAACTTTTAAGACCTGGTATGTTCGCTAAGATTTTTATAAATATGGATGAAAAAAATAGTGCAATCACTATACCTAGTGTAGCAGTAATACAAGAAGAAGATAAATTTTATATATATGTGGTAGAAGAAAATAAACCTGTAAAGAAATATGTAGAAATAGGTATGGATAATGGAGAAATCGTAGAGGTTATATCAGGTATATCTAAAGACGATAAAATAATTGTAAAAGGTCAGGACTTTATCACAGAAGGGTCTAAAGTTAAAGTTGTTAGAGGTGAAAACTAATGAAGCTTTCAGATATTTCAGTTAAGAGACCAGTAACTACAGTAATGGTAATTCTTGTAATTTTACTTTTAGGATTTGTATCTTTAACAAAGCTATCAATAGATTTACTTCCAAAAATTAATGTTCCAGTAGCCATTGTTAGTACCCAATACTCAGGTGTTGGACCTTATGAAATCGAATCTCTGGTAACAAGACCTTTAGAGGAAACCTTGGCTACTACCAGTGAAGTGAAAAATATTTCTTCAACTTCAAGTGAGGGAAGTTCCATAGTAGTAGTGCAGTTTAATGATGGTACAGATATGGACTTTGCAACTCTTGAAATGCGAGAAAAAGTTGACTTGGTTAAAGGTGCTCTTCCAGATGGCACTACCTCTCCTATGGTTATGAAAATTGACCCTAATGCTATGCCAATAGTTCAGTTTAGTATAACGGGAGATAAGAATTTAGAAGAGTTACAAAGAGTTGCTGAAGATAAAATTAAAAGTAGAATAGAAAGACTGCCTGGGGTAGCTTCAGTTGCAGTTTATGGTGGTTTAGAAAAAGAAGTGAAGGTGACTGTAGACCCAATGAAATTGCAAGGGTATGGATTGTCCTTAGATACAATTGCAAACATTCTGAGAGCAGAAAATCTAAACTTACCAGCAGGAACTATAGATAAAAATAATAGAGAACTTTTAGTAAGAACTTTAGGTGAATTCCAAAGCGTTGAAGAAATAAGAGACTTACCTATCACACTTGGATCAGGAGGATTAGTAACTCTTAAAGATGTGGCAAATGTTAAATTGGCTCAAAAAGAGGGGGAAGCAACTACAAGTTTAAATGGAGAAGAAAGTATTGTTTTGATAATTAACAAGCAGTCTACGTCTAACACGGTAGAGGTTTCTAAAACAGTAAGTGAAGAAATGACAAAGTTAAAAAGTGAGTTAGAAGGTATTGAATTTACTACAATATTTGACCAAGCAGATTATATAAATCTGGCTATTGGAAATACTGCATCTAGTGGATTAGTAGGTGGAATCCTGGCTATAATTGTTCTATATTTATTTTTAAGAAATATTAGAACTACCTTTATAATAGGTATTGCAATACCTATTTCCATTATAGCAACCTTTTCTTTAATATATTTTTCAGGTATAACTTTAAATCTTATGACCTTAGGAGGTTTAGCTCTAGGTATAGGTATGCTGGTGGATAACTCTATAGTTGTACTGGAAAATATATATAGATATAGGGAAAATGGTTATTCAAGACTAAAAGCAGCTAGTGAAGGTGCAAGTGAGGTAGCTATGGCAGTTACTGCATCAACATTGACAACCGTGGCAGTATTTTTACCTATTGCTTTTGTAGAAGGTATTGCCTCAATGCTTTTTAAAGAGTTGGCATTGACTGTAACCTTTTCGTTATTAGCTTCACTATTTGTTTCATTGACAATTGTACCTATGTTAGCATCTAAAATATTAAAGGTTAATCGAAATGGAAAAGCCAAAAAGACTATTTTTGACAGAATATTATCATCCTTTGATAAAGTATTTACTTTTATAGATAATAGATATCAAAGGATCCTTAAATGGTCTTTAAATCATAAAAAGAGTACAATAGCTTTAGCTATAGTCATATTTATTTCTTCTATAGGTCTAGCATTAACAGTAGGAGCAGAATTTTTCCCTAGTATGGATCAAGGTCAGTTGGAGATTTCTATAGACCTACCTGAAGGTTCAAAAATAGAAGACACAGACAAGGTTGTCAGACGAATAGAGACAATAGCAGGAGAAATACCAGAGGTAGATATAGTCTTTGCTTTAACCGGTGGTTCAGCCAATATGTATGTAAGTAATAATGTTGCTAATACAGCATCTATGAACATCATGCTAAAAAGTTTAGCTGAGAGAGAGAGAAGTACTGGATTAGTGGCGGATGAGATAAGAGAAAAAACCTCAGATATAGCAGGTGCAAAAATATCAGTAAATGATATTGGCGCTATGAGTATGGGATCTGGTTCACCAATATCAATTGAGGTTAAAGGTGATGACATAGAAACCCTTAAAGAAATAAGCAATGATATATTAAATATGGTAGCTTCTGTGGAAGGAACAAGAGAAGTAAAGTCAAGTTTTGAAGAAGGCAAGCAAGAGTTCCAGGTAACTATTAATAGAGAAATGGCTTCCAGATATGGATTAACTACTGTTCAGATTGCACAGTCCATAAGAAATGCAGTTAGTGGTTCTACTGTTACTAAATATAAGGTAGATGGTACTGAAATAGATGTTGTTGTTAAAAGTGAAGAATATGTTAAAGAAAATTTAGCTAGCTTTAAACAGCTTCAGATTATGACAAATAGAGGAATGTCTATACCTTTGGAACAGATTGTTGAAATAAGTAATGCAAAAGGTCCAAGTCAAATTAGTAGAAATGACCAAGTAAGAACTATAACTGTTTCAGGAGGTATATTAGGTAGAGACTTAGTAAGTGTTACTAGCGATATCCAAGAAAAGTTAGATGATTATGTAATACCTGATGGATATTCATATAAAATTGGTGGAGAAAACGAGGAATTAAATGATGCCTTTTCAAGCTTAGGGCTAGCTATAATCTTAGCTATTATATTGGTGTATATGGTTATGGCTTCACAGTTTGAATCTTTACTAAACCCATTTATAATTATGTTTACAATACCATTGGCTTTTTCAGGAGGGGCGTTAGGTCTATTTATAACTCAAAGGACAATAAGTGTACCGTCTATAATCGGATTTATTGTTCTCTCGGGTATAGTCGTAAATAATGCTATTGTATTAATAGACTATATTAACAATCTAAGGTCAAAGGGAATGGAAATATATGAAGCTGTACTACAGGCTGGACCTACTAGGTTAAGGCCAATACTCATGACAACTATGACTACTGCCCTGGCATTGATTCCTTTGGCAATAGGAGTAGGAGAAGGAGCAGAAGCCCAGGCTCCGCTAGCTACAGTTGTGATCGGAGGTTTAATTCTTTCTACTTTACTAACATTAGTGTTGATTCCTGTAGTATATGTTGTGTTTGATAAAATTTCTAATAAAGTAAAGGCTAAAATAAAAAGAAGGAAAAAACCCTCAGAAAGTATTCAATAGAGGGGTGATGAATTGGATTTAAAAAAAGAGAAACGAGAACTTATAATTCAAGCAGCTATAAAGATATTTGCCAAAGAAGGCTTTCACGCTGCAAAAATAAGTAGTATAGCTCAAACAGCAGGAATAGGTAAAGGCACAATATATGAATATTTTGATAGCAAAAGTCAGCTATACGAAGAAATGATAAAATATACTATAGAGATCTATATGCAAAATATAAGCTCAATTTTTGAAGATACAAAATCTACACGTGAAAGATTAAAGAAGTTTGTTGAATTGGCATTTAATATTGCAAAAGAGCATATGGATATTTGTAAAATTCATAACCATGGAACAGAAGTGGTTGGAGAAAAAAGTATAAATATAATGCTAACAACCCAAAAAAGAGTAATGGAAATGGTTGAAGGTGTTATTCAGCAAGGTATAGAGAATGGAGAGTTAAAGCCTATTGACACTAGAATTGCAGCTCTTGCTTTTTTAGGAAGTGTACATCACATGACCGTGCATTATTTATTTATATATAAAAGAGATATAATGCAAGAAGAAATTGATAGTTATGTGGATATATATATAAATGGTTTAAAGAAGTAAAAAGTTAAAGTAAGGGTTTAAAATAACTAGTATAGTTACTACTTAATAAAGGAATAGGCATTTTTGTACTATTCCTTTATTAAGATAATTTAAATGCTAAATTTACTGTAGGTTGTTTGAGTTTTTCAACAACCCCTGTAGGTACGAATTAATTCGTACCTACTTTTATTTGTAATCCAATAGTGTATAATAATATTATGTTGGAAAATTGAAATATAGTATTAGCAAAATTCTAGTTTTTAAATGAAAGGAAGGATATAGTGAAATCCAATAAAAAAATATTATCTAAAAATGAAATTGGAAAGGTTTTAAGAAAATTAGAGGATATGTATCATGGTGCTGTTTCAGAACTGGATTATACTACTCCTTTTGAATTGCTAATATCAACAATTCTTGCAGCACAATGCACTGATGTTAGAGTTAACCAAATTACTAAACCTTTGTATAAAAAATACAATACTCCGGAAGCCTTTCTTTCTTTAAATGAAGAGCAACTAGGTGAATTAATAAGAAGCTGTGGATTTTATCGGAATAAGGCTCATAATATATTAAATACTTGTAGAATATTAGTAGAAAGCTATGATAGCAAAGTTCCTAATAGCCGTGAAGAGCTTATGAAGCTACCAGGAGTTGGACGAAAAACTGCAAATGTCGTTTTAAGTAATGTTTTTGGACAAGCTGCAATTGCTGTAGATACTCATGTATTTAGAGTTTCTAATAGAATTGGTTTGGCTAGTAGCAATAATGTAGATGAGACAGAACAACAGTTAATGGAAAATATACCAAAAGAACAATGGTCAGAAGCTCATCATTGGTTGATATACCATGGAAGAAGAATATGTAAGGCAAGAAAGCCAATGTGTGAAAAATGTCCTTTTACTGATGAATGTATATACTACAATAAGTGAATTAACTATGTCTAAATAATACATTAAATATGTCAAAAAAAGAGGAAAAATGATAAATTTACAGAATACAAATGGAGGTTACTGAAAAAGTCTTTGGTTTTGTCATTCTGAATGTAACGTAGTGGAATGAAGAATCTTGAACACAGCTCAAATACTAAGATTCTTCGTTACACTCAGAATGACATTTTCGGGGGTTTGCCATATTACTAGACTTTTTCAGTGTTTCTATAAATGCAGTCAGTTTTTTTATGAAGTTTTAAAGGGGGAAAATATATGGGCGAAAAAAATAAGAATAGAATAAGTCCCCAGGAAATGCTACTTTCCTTAGATATAGGTACTAGGAGTGTTGTAGGAATTGTAGGTAAAATGGAAGATGAAAAATTTGTAATTATAGACTTTGAAATTATGGAGCATCCAAGTAGAGCTATGTATGATGGACAAATTCACGACATAAATAAAGTTGTAGCTGTTGCTAAGGTAGTTAAAGAAAAATTAGAAAAAAGGCTTAAAACTACATTAAATTACGTAGCTATTGCTGCAGCAGGTAGAGCTTTGAAAACCCATAGATTACAAATTAGTAGGGAGATTGACTATTCAAAGGAAATAGATAATACCTTGATAAAAAGTCTTGAAATGGAAGGTGTTCAAAAGGCTCAAGAGAGTTTAGAAAGAGAAAGTGGCAGGGTAGAGTCTAAATACTATTGTGTAAGTCACAGTGTTGTAAATTATTATTTAAATGATGGCATAATTACTTCTTTAAAAGGACATAGAGGAAATAAAATAGGAGCAGATATTTTGGCAACTTTCCTACCTCAGGTGGTAGTAGATAGTTTGTATGCAGTTATGAGTAAATTGGAGTTAGAAGTTTTTAATCTTACTTTAGAACCTATTGCTGCTATTAATGCGGCTATACCGCCTAAATTAAGGCTTTTAAATCTTGCTCTTATAGATATAGGTGCAGGTACATCGGATATTGCCATTACAAGAGATGGAACTGTTATGGCATATGCTATGGCATCAGTTGCAGGAGATGAGATCACTGAAGCTATAGCAAAAGAATTTCTACTAGACTTTGATGCAGCCGAAAAATTAAAAGTTCAATTAAATAAAAAAGAGAATCATACTTTTAATGATATTGTGGGAATGTCTTATACAATGTCTACAGATGAAATTATTGAAAAGATAAAGCCGGCTATTACAATGTTGGCAACAGAGATAGCAGAAAATATTGTTGAAAATAATGGTAAGTCTCCTAGTGTTGTATTTTGTATTGGTGGGGGGAGTCAAGTTCCAGGTTTTACACAAATATTAGCAGAGAAATTAGGTATTATCAAAGAAAGAGTTGTTGTAAAGGGAACTGAATTGATAGAAAATATAGTCTTTTCTAGTGAAAAACTAGAAGGACCTGAATATATAACTCCTATAGGAATAGGAATAGTAAGTTTAGAAAAATATCAGGAGGATTTTATACAAGTATATGTAAAAGATAGTTTGGTAAAGCTTTTTAATACAAAAAAACTATTAGTTTCAGATGCACTAATAAAATTAGGTTTTAATGCAAGAAGACTTATTGCCAGAAGGGGCAGTAGTATAAACTACAAAGTAAATGGTCAGGAAAAGTTAATCAAAGGTGGAACTGGAGAATCAGCAATAATTATGCTTAATAATAATATTGCTAGCTTGGATTCTAAAATAAATAATAATGATCTAATATTTATTAAGGAGGCTATACATGGCGAAGATGCTGAAATCACAGTAAGAGATATTACTAATGGATTAAGTACTGTAAGCTTTAATGAAGTGGATATAGGCTTATTGAATAACCTAATGGTAAATGGTTGTGAAGTCGCTTTAGATTATAAACTTAAAAATGGGGATGAACTTACTTACAATGAAATTTATACATTAAAAGAATTGGCAGATAAATTTAATATTAATAAAGATATTCATAATATATATGTAAATGATAATCCTGTGGAAGAAGATTATAAGCTTAAATCTATGGATAAGGTAAGAACAGTTCAAAAGGATGTGGAAGAAGAAAAAATTTTAAAGGATTCAAAGAAAGTGGATAAAGTAGTTGAAACAATAGATGTGTTGGTAAATGAAGAAAATATATCTATAGAATTAAAGGATACCCCACCTATTTTTGTAGACATTTTTCAATACATAGATTTTGACATTACTCATCTTAAGGGAACTTTGCTACTTATATTAAATGGTGAAAGAGCAAGTTATACTGATGTACTAAAGAATGGAGATATAATAGAAATAAAGTGGGAAAAGAAATAAAAAAAGTGGAGGGCTAAATGCCCTCCAAATAAAATGGGGGAATTTCATTGTGGATCCTTGTACACTACATACTATGCCTGTACAAAAAAAGGGTGCATAAGATAATTTCAATATATTACTAGTTTTATACCATAGGAAAATAATAAAATATAATGTATATTAGTAATATAGATTTTATATTAATAATACACTAAAAGTAGAAACAAATAGGCTAGGAAAGGGAGATTGGCCTTGAATACAAATACGGAAAATAAAACAAAAAAATCTAATATTGCAATTGGACTTATAATAATACTACTAAGTTTTCTCTTGTCAACTACAGCAATATCTATGTTTTTACTATATAAAGACACTATATATAAAGGTGTTAGAATAGAAAGTATGGATGTAGGAGGGTTGGCAATTAATGAGGCGCAGAGAAAAATATCTACATTTTTCGATAAAAAAAATATTGAAGGTAATATTGAATTTATCTATGGTGACAAGGTATGGAATCTTGAAAGTTCTAAGATAGATTTAACTTATGACTACACAAATGCCTTAGACCAAGCATATAAGATTGGGCGAGTAGGCAGTTATTATGATAGACTGTTTAAAATAATCACTTTATACAAGGAGCCTGAAAATATAGAGCTGAATTCTATTTATAACAATGAAAAATTAGATTCTTTTATCTATGATTTAGAAAAAGAAATTAATCAACCTGCTAAAGATGCTACAATTATTAGAAAGGATGGTAAATTTCATATTTCTGATGAAGTCTTAGGTTTAAAGTTAAATACTAATAAAGTAAAGCAAAGACTTGCAGAAGGAATTTCTAAAATTAAAAACGGTAAAGATGTAGTAGTAGAATTGTCGGTAGAAACTGAATCACCTAAAATCACTTCAGAAATTCTTAGTACTATAAATCAGTTAATGGGTAGCTATAACACCACATTTAATGCTTCAAACACTTCAAGAACTAAAAATATTTCTTTAGCTGCTAATACTATCAATGGTACAGTTTTAATGCCAGGAGAGCTATTTTCTTTTAATGAAGTGGTAGGTCCAAGAACTAGAGATCGTGGATATAAAGATGCTCCTGTGATTTTTAATGGTGAACTAGTAGATGGATTAGGTGGAGGAATATGTCAAGTTTCTAGTACTATCTATAATGCAGTACTACTGAGTGATATTAATATTGTTGAAAGAGTAAAACATTCTATTCCTTCCACATATGTACCTAAAGGAAGGGACGCAACTGTATCCTATGGAGTTTTAGATTTTAAATTTGAAAATAATAGAGCTAAACCAATTTTTATAGAGAGCTATACTAAAGGTAATAAGATGGTAATAAATATCTATGGATATAAAAATGATAACAAGGTTATCCAAATTAATTCAGTTCAAAACGAGATTGTTAATAGATCAATAGAGGTTAAATACGATGCTAATATGTTAGACGGAGAAGAGGAAATTGAAGAAAAAGGTAGGGATGGCTATAAGGTTACAACCTACAAAATCACTTTAGAAAACGGTAAAGAAGTAGCCAGAGAAAAAATATCATATGATTATTATAGGCCTAAAACTAAAATTATAGTTAAAGGAACTAAAAAACCTCCTGAGAAAATTAAAGAACCTAAGAAAGAAGAGGAAAATATTCAAGAGGAAAATGAAAAGACAACAGAAAATCCTCGTGCTTAAGCAATTGATAATGGAGATAAAATGAAAGAGGGATAAAATGAAAACCGTTTACTTAACAAAAGCTGAATCGAAATGGGGTACATTACACATTGCTTCTAGTGATATTGGTGTATGTAAAATTGGTTTATGGAATGAATTGCAAACGGAAACTGTTTCCTGGTTAGAAAAGCATTTTGATAATATTGTTCCAGATTATGAAAAGAACAAAGCAGTGGTTGACCAATTGGTAGATTATATAAACGGTAATCTAAAAGAATTTACAATGGATATACATCTAATAGGCACTTCTTTTCAGAAAAGTGTGTGGAATGAATTAATAAAAGTTCCCTATGGAGAAGTGTGTAGCTATAAAGAATTAGCTATTAAAGCAGGAAGTCCAAAGGGATTTAGGGCTGTGGGTATGGCTAATAATCGAAATCCAATACCTATAATAATACCTTGTCATAGGGTAATAGGAAGCGACGGAGCTTTAGTTGGTTATGGTGGAGGATTGGATATGAAGATAAAGCTTTTGGAATTAGAGGGAAGCTTTATACACAAAGGAAAAGTTGTTACTGAAAAGTAATAGCTTTTTTTTAGTTTTATTGTGAATCGAGATGCTTTATAAAGGGGGCTGGTGATATGAACCAAATTATTAAAGCTATTGGAATTGCAAGATTGATGAGGAATAGGTATAAAAGAAAGTTTAGAAACCCAGTAGTTTTTGTACCAGGACTATATGGTTCTATGGGAGATGATATAATACCAGGCACCGGTGAATGGGGTTTTGGTATAGCATCCTCTGTTTATGAACCGTTTATACAAGAATTAGAAAATATGGGTTATAAGCTTAATGAAAGCCTATTTATTGCTTACTATGATTGGAGAAAAGACTGTGAATACTCTATGGAAAAATATTTAAGACCTACTATTGAACTGGCAAAGAAAATTTCAGGTGGAAGAAAAGTTGATATTATATGTCATAGTATGGGGGGCCTTGTTTCGAGGACATATTTTCAAAGTAAATCTTACAAATATGATGTAGAAAAAGCTATATTTATTGCCACACCGCATACAGGCGCTGCAAATACCTATAGTTTTTGGAAGGAAGGTAAGGTTTTATCAAAAAAAGATGTGGAATCTCAATTGTTTACACTAATTGTAGAAGGGTATTTGTGGATACTTACTAGATTGCATAATTACTCAAGGGAAATTGATGCTATCCATGAACTGATTCCTGGAGCATTGGATATTATGCCTAATAAAGATTATGGGGAATACTTATATTACTTTGATGAAGAAAAAAATATTGAATTTATACCCTATGAAGAAATGGAGTATACTAATCCCTTTTTAGATAAGTTAAATAGTACTAAAAATTTACTTGAAACAAGGAGAATAGATATTACATTGATTGTAGGTAAAAATATTAGTACAAATGAAAAATTCCAGGTTAAAAAAAGCCAATCTGATTTTATAGAAAAAATAGTTGTTCTACATAAGTCTGATGAGGGTGATGGAACAGTTATTCTTAAAAGTGCAACAGCAATAGAGGGAGATACTTATATTTTACATGCAAGTCATACTGAAATTTTAAAAAAAGCTGTTTTTATAATAAAAGATAAATTAAATATACAACAAGAGAGTTTACTAAAAAATAATGAGATAGTTGATAGTAAGAAAAGAGAAAAATACATTAGTATTTTGATTAATTGTAAGGGAACAGTAAAAATTTATCAAAAAACCTCAAAGATAACAAAGCTTTTATATGATGGCATAATTAAAGCAGAAAATGTTTTTGTAGAAAAGTATGATCATATGTTAAAATGGCTAATTATATATAATGTAGATGAAAAAGAAATAATAATAGATTATGAGGCTACTGAGAAAGATCTTATGGATATTCAGGTAAATTCTGGCTTGGGAAAGAAAATTAAGTTTAATGAACAAAATCCTACGAAAGGAAGTAAGTACAGAATGAGAGGAAGCTGAATTATAAAAAAATATAAATAAATAAGATATTTCTTTACATTGTTAAAAGATATATACTATAATAAAGATTGAGTATGAAACTGAATAGATAAAAGGAGAAAAGACTATGGGTTTGTATAAAGAATGGTTGAAAATTGCTTCGGAAGCAAAAACAAAAGAAGAAGTTGAAACGTTTTGGGAAGCTTATTCTACAGCGGAAAAGAATATTTATTCAAATATTTTAGAAACTCCAAATGAGTCAGTAGAGGGAATTGTAAATGAGTTAGCCCAAAAGTATGATACAACTAATCAATTGTTTATGGGTTTTTTAGATGGAATTAATAGTAGTTTAAAAGAATCTCTTGACTTAGAAGAAATAACAGGGGATAGTGAGATTAAACTAGAGATAGATTTAGAAAAATTGTATTTTAATATGCACGCAGCACAGGCAGACTACTTATATAGTCTTCCACAATGGGACACCATATTTGATGAAGAAAAAAGGCAAGAGATAGAAAAAAGCTATAAGAAATCAAAAACAGTTGTTAAAGATGTAAAAATTGGTAGAAATGATCCTTGTCCATGTGGAAGTGGAAAAAAATATAAAAAGTGCTGTGGGAAATAAAGATTGTAGAAAGTACACCTTTTCTTTTTGGAGAAGGTGTTTTAACTTCTATAAGTGGAAAAGCTTATAAAAACGATAAAGTTATTCTGTAGAGATAATGAGGGATATTAATGGGAAGTATCATAAAGGGTATAATTATAGGGTTTGTTATTGTTCTACCTGGTATGAGCGGAGGAACTGTATTTGTAATATTTGGCATATATGAGGATCTAGTGAGAGACTTAGTAAAACTAAGAATAAGACCTTATCTACCTTTATTAGGAGGCATGTTAATAGGGATTTATTTAGGAGGAACAGCTTTTACTTTATTTTTTGAGGAACATAGAAATATAACTGTAACTTTGCTATTAGGATGTTTGCTAGCATCTATAAAACCTGTATTAAAAGATAATTTTAAACTGAGTTTTAGGAATATTACTATTTTATTAATAGGTCTTATAATAGGATACTTTTTAGTAGATGATTCTTTAAATGTAGGATCAAGTCAAGAATATGTTCCATGGTATGTACTTATTATAGGAGGAGCTTTATCTAGTGCTACGATGATAATACCAGGAATTCCAGGGAGTTCAGTACTAATTATAATGGATATTTATGATATAGTTTTAGGTTATATAAAAGAGCTTAATATAATTAAACTTTCAATTTATGTTATAGGAGCTGCTATGGGTGCTGTGTTACTTTTAAACGCACTTGAAAAAATTTATGATAAGTATAAAGAGCAACTATCATATGCTTTTGCGGGTTTGATTTTAGGTTCTACTAGGGCCCTGATACCTTCTGAATTGAATTTTTCTGTAGTGCTTACCTTTGTTATCGGATTTTGTATAGTCTGGTATTTAGGAGGAAAAGAAAATAAATCTATACCTAATGTGGAGAGATAGAGAAGTATGGCATGATATAGGGAAAATGCGTCGTACCGACGCAGGTTGAGGTTGAGGTTGAGGATAAGGTTAAAACATGAAAACACAGATCCTTCGTATACACTCAGGATGATAGAGAGAGAAGAAAAGCCCCCAAAAATGTCATCCTGAGAGTATGCGAAGGATCTTTCACTTGACCCTAAAAACAAACCCTAAACCCTAAGATACAGATCCTTCGTATACACTCAGGATGACAGGGTGAGAAGAAAAGTCCCCGAAAATGTCATCCTGAGTGAACACGAAGGATCTTGCTCTTGATTTTAACCTAAACCTTATCCTTAACCTGCGACGTTTACGTCGCATAATCCCTATAATACGTAATAAGGGAACCCTATGTGGGTTCCCTATATATATTAAAGGCAGTTAGGACATTTACCGTAAAAAAATAATTGATGTTTTTCAATATTATAGTTGGTAAAATCTCCTACTTGTTCAACAAGATCTGTGAATAAATTATCACTAATGTTTTCCACTTTGCGACATTCTGTACATATTATATGAGCGTGAGGCTTTGTGTTAACTTCATAACGAAAACTGCACTCACCTACATTTAGCTCTTGTATAAGTCCTGCCTTCTTAAAGACATCAATTGATTTATAAATAGTTGCAAGGCTCATTGTGGGGTAAACAGAAGATAATTTTCTATGAATCGTCTCGGCACAAGGATGTTCATTTGTATTAGCTAATACTTCGTATATAGCCATACGTTGGGGCGTTACTTTCATATTATTATCTCTCAATACCTTTGCTAAGCAATCCATTATAAGCCACCTCAGTTCGAAAATTTAATATTTAGTCCATTTATTCAATTAGATTATATATCATTTAACAAAGATTGTCAAATATTTAGCATTAAATTTAAAAAATAATATGACAATTTCTTATATTACAGAATATAATAATTAGTTTGTGGTATAAATATTTTGTGGTATATTTAATCTGTATTTCGTTTAGTATTAAGTGAACTCGTTTTGCCAAAGTAAAACATCGAAACTTCATGTGAAGACTCTACTCCACATGAAGTAGAAAAAGTCATTCTCACACTTATAGAAGTGGGAGTATTAAGAAGTGATAAATAATTTGACTTAAAGAAGGTGAGGTATTGTGCAAAAAGTATCCCTTGTAAATTGTGATGAGTATGAATTAAATCAAGTGAAAAAAGCTATTGATAAAAGTTTTGAAAATCTGGGAGGTATAGACAAGTATATTAAACCAAGTGAGACGGTATTGCTTAAAATAAATTTACTTATGAAAAAAAGACCAGAGGAGGCAACAACAACGCATCCTGTATTTGTTAGAGCGTTAACAGAAAAACTTATTAACCATGGAGCGAAAGTTATTATTGCTGACAGCCCTGGGGGACCTTTTAATGAAAAAATGCTTAGAGGAATCTATCGGGTTTGTGGTATAGAAGATGTTGCTAATCAAACAGGGGCAAAATTGAATTATGATACAAGGAATATAGAAGTAAAGGTAGAGGACTTGAAAATTTTAAACCAGATAACTGTTATGGGTATTATGAAAGATGTTGATAAGGTGATTTCAGTATCAAAACTCAAAACCCATGGTATGGCTCTGTTTACAGGAGCTGTTAAAAATATGTTTGGTATTATACCAGGTCTTTTAAAGGCAGAGTATCATTTTAATATGCCTGATATAGTAAATTTTTCAGATCTATTGGTAGATATATGTAAGTTTGCAAATCCAGTACTGTCCTTTATGGATGGCATCGTAGGGATGGAAGGAGAGGGTCCTTCTGCTGGGACACCAAGAAAAGTTAAAGCTGTTATAGCTTCTGAAAGCCCATATCATTTAGATGTTATTGCAGCTTCATTAATAGGTATAAATCCTATAGACGTACCAACTATAAAGAGATGTGTAGAAAGAGGGATTTGTTCAGGGGAGTCTAGTGATATAGAAATTATAGGAGAAGAGGTGGAGCGGTTTATAGTAAAAGATTTTAAAGTGCCAAATATAAAAAGCGTACATTTTTTAAAAGGTATACTACCTACATTTATAGAGAAAAGAATAAATAATTTATTACAACCTAAACCCATATTTAATCATGAAATATGTATAGGTTGTAGGGATTGTGCTGAAAGTTGTCCAGCAAAGACTATAGATATGGTTAATAATAAACCTGTGGTTAATATGGATAATTGTATTAGATGTTTTTGTTGCCAGGAGCTATGTCCTAAAAAGGCAGTTGCTATTTATAGACCATGGATACTTGAAAAGGCAAGGAAATTGTAAAGATCAATATATAATAAGTTTATAAGCATACTCTTCATTTATTTTTAGAATACTAAACATGTTGAAAATATTTAAAAGAGATGAGACTACAAGGGTAGTATAAAAAATATTCATGGAAGTCAGTGAGAAGTGATAAAAATGAGCTATTTATTTTGTCGAAAAATGTGATATAATAGCAAACGGCAGGAAAGAAATCATGTTCATTTTAGGAGGTGTTATAATGAACGCAGAGTTTATAAACCCATTTATAAAAGCTAGCAAAGACATTCTTGTTCAGATGGCTGGTATTCAAAGTGAAATGGGCTCTATTTATGTAAAGGAGAAAACCTTTCTTTCACCAAATGTAGCAATACTTATAGGACTAACTGGAGGCTTTAAAGGACAAGCTGTAATTAGCATGGGAGAAAGCATGGCTTTTAAGATAGTTTCTAACATGATGGGAGGTCTACCTGTTGCTTCACTAGATGATATAGCTAAAAGTGCCATATCAGAGTTAGGAAATATGATTCTTGGAAATGCTGCAACACTATTATATAATAATGATATCAAAATAGATATTACACCTCCATCTCTTTTAGTAGGTGAAAAGTTATCTATATCAATACCTAATACAAAAGCTATATGTATACCTTTAAAAACGGAATTTGGTGTATTAGAGATTGATATTGCTGTAAAGGAGTAGATGGTTATGGCTATAAATATAGTACTTTTTGAACCTGAAATACCACCAAATACAGGTAATGTAGCTAGAACTTGTGCGGCTACAGGAACAAAACTTCACTTAATAAAGCCCTTGGGTTTTTCTATAGATGATAAGCATTTAAAAAGAGCAGGTTTAGATTACTGGAATCTCTTAGATATATCAATTTATGATTCTATATATGACTTGCTTGAAAAGTATAAAGGATCTGAATTTTTCTTTTCAACGACGAAGGCAAAAAAGTTTTATTCTAATGTAATTTATAAAGACGAATGTTTTTTAATTTTTGGTAAAGAAACTGCTGGACTACCAAAGGAAATTTTAGATAGTAATAAAGAATTTTGTATTAAGATACCTATGGTAAAAAATGAGAAAGCTAGATCGTTAAATTTATCTAATTCAGTAAATATAGTGTTGTTTGAGGCTTTACGTCAAACTGGGTTTCAATATTTAGAATGATTAATGGGAAATTTTTTATTTCCCAGCCAATTGTTAGTATTATTGTAAGTTCATATGTTTATAACTTTAATGATTTCTTTAAGGTTAGAATTTTACATAGATTTAACCAAGCTTAAAATAAAATGTTGTAATATATATTAAGGTAGAATTTATTATAGATAACATGTTGAGAAAAAAGATGGCTGGGAGGAACTATATGAGTATTGTATTTGGTATTGTTGGGGGATTGGGATTATTCTTGTATGGAATGACCATTATGGGTGACGGCTTACAAAAAACTGCCGGAGACAAAATGAAAAGAATAATAGAAATCTTAACTAATAACAGAATAATTGCAGTAATTGTAGGTGCTTTGGTTACAGCGATAGTTCAAAGTAGTAGTGCCACTACAGTTATGGTTGTAGGTTTCGTAAATGCGTCAATAATGAGTTTAACTCAAGCAACAGGAGTAATAATGGGAGCAAATATAGGAACCACCATAACTGCTCAATTGGTTTCATTAAATTTAAATGCTATAGCTCCAGTTGTTGTAGGAATTGGAGTTGGAATATGGCTATTTACTACTAATAAAAAAACTAAAAGTTTCGCTGAAATATTAATAGGCTTTGGTATCTTATTTATAGGGATGGAATTTATGAAGGATGCTGTAAAGCCGTTAAGAGAATATGAAGGTTTCAGAGAATTGCTGCTTAGTTTCGGGAGAGGTACAATTTTAGATTCAATTTTAGCAGTTTTGACAGGTTTTGGAATAACAGTAGCAGTTCAAAGCTCAAGTGCCTCAACAGGTATATTAATAGCTTTAGCTAGTGAAGGTATGCTTCCTATTGAGGCGGCATTACCAATTGTATTTGGAACAAATATAGGTACTTGTACAACAGCTATGCTTTCTAGTATAGGTGCTAATAGAACCGCAAAACGTGCAGCTTTTATACATCTTATTTTTAATGTTTCAGGAACAATTATTTTTATGCTATTATTTAAAAATATTACTATTGATTTAGTTAAAGGTTTAACCAGTGATAGTGCTAGACAGTTAGCCAATGCACATACATTATTTAATATAACAAATACATTGCTATTACTGCCATTTGCATCATTTTTAGTTTATCTTGCAAATAAAGTAATTCCAGTTCAAGAGCATGAAAGAGAAGAGGCATTAGGATTAAAATATTTAGATGATAGAATTTTAGAGACACCATCTATTGCTATGGGTCAAATAATAAAAGAAGTATTGCATATGGGAGAACTTACTGAAAAATCCTATAAAAAGTCTATGGAGGCATTCTTAGTACCTAGTGAAAAATTAGCTCATGAAGTATTTAGCATTGAAAGTCAGATAAACACTTTGGAAAAGGAAATATCTTCATATCTTGTAAAGCTTTCAAATAAAGCATTATCAGTGAAACAACATACAGTGGTGGATAGCCTATTTAGTACTATTAATGATATAGAAAGAGTAGGAGATCATGCAGATAATATTGCAGAATTAACTTTATATAGATTGGATAATAAGTTGGAGTTTAGTGATAAAGCTACTAAAGAATTGGAATTTATGCATGAACGTGTGCTAAAATCTTATGGACAAGCTCTTAGTGCTTTAGAAACAGGAGATATTTCTATTGCTAGAAGGGTTATTGAGAGAGAAGGAGAGATTGATCATATGGAAAAATCTCTACGGACTAGTCATATAGGAAGATTAAATAAACAACAATGCGTACCAGCATCTGGAGTAATATTCTTAGATATAATTAGTAATCTTGAGCGGATTGGAGATCATGCTCAAAAAATAGCGTATGCAGTTATAGATGCTACTAATTAATTTAAATAGGTACGAATGAATTTGTAGCTACAAATTGATAATTAGGGACTTCTTGACATTCAAGAAGTCCCTAATTTGTAAAGAATTTTTAGATGTTGAAAAAAATATTAATACTTGTTGTTTTATTAAACCATAGATAATAAAATATAGATGAAGATATAAATTGCATATTAGGCTGAAAAAATTAATAAGTTTTTTAAAGGGAGGTATTTTGGTTTGAAACCTATAAAAATTATTACAGATAGCTTATCTGATATACCAAGAGATATACAAGAAAAATATAATATTACTGTTTTGCCATTGACTATCATTTTTGGGGAAGAAGAGTATAAAGATGGTGTCACTATATCATCAGATGAATTTTTTGAAAAGCTTACTACAGAAAAGAATATGCCTAGAACATCTCAAGTAAATCCAATTGATTTTTTAGTAGAGATAGAAAAAGCAATAAAAGAAGGATATGAAGTAATAGTAATAAATGGATCATCAAAGGTTAGTGGAACTCATCAATCTGCTATAATGGCAAAAAATCAATTGGGCAGTAATGATATAACAGTTGTTGATACAATGGCATTATCCTATGGCTGTGGAATGATAGTAGTAGAAGCGGCTAAAATGGCAAAGGAAGGTAGTACGAAAAAAGATATTTTACATAAGATTGAAGATATGAAGCAAAAAGTAGACCATATTTTTTCAGTTGAAACTCTTGAGTTTTTAAAACGTGGTGGAAGGCTAAGTCCTGCAAAGGCTGTTATCGGGACTATACTAAATGTTAAACCAATTCTTACCATTGAAGATGGTGTTGTTGAACCCTTAGAAAAAGTAAGGGGAACCAAAAAAATTATTCCCAAATTAATGGAGTTAGCTAAGGAAAGAGGCATTGAAAAAAACAGTAAAAGTATATGTATAGGACATGGAGCTAATATATCAGGATTAGAGACTCTTAAAGAAGCTGTTAAAAATGAATTTTCCCCTGAAGAAATTGTCACCACAGAAATAGGGTGTACAATAGGAACACATACAGGACCAGGTGTATTAGTTATTTTTTATTTAAGAGCTTAAGTATAGCTAGGGTTAATTGTCGGTATACTTATCTTAGTGAAATGTTTTATAAACTATATATAGGGTATAAATAAAAAATAATATTAAAGTAGGAGATGAAAGATATGGATACTTACGATGTAGTAATAATTGGGTCTGGCCCAGCAGGTTTGTCTGCAGGTCTTTATGCTGCCAGAGCAAAGATGAAAACATTAATAGTAGAAAAAGAAAAGGAAGGTGGACAGATTTCAAATACAAATGAAGTCGCTAACTATCCTGGATCTATAGAAAATGCTACTGGCCCAGCTCTAGTGGAGAGAATGGTTAAACAGGTGGAGGAATTTGGTGCAGAAAGAAAAAAAGACATTATAAATGAAGTGGATTTTAACGAAAAAATAAAGACATTGAAAGGCAACGAAGGAACTTATACTGCTAAGTCAGTTATTGTAGCTAATGGTGCTACGCCTAAAAAAATCGGATGTCCTGGTGAAGATAGCTTAATAGGCAAGGGTGTATCATATTGTGCAACTTGTGATGCTGACTTTTTTACAGGTTTGGAAATATTTGTTATAGGTGGAGGAGATTCAGCTGTTGAAGAGGCTATATATTTAACTAAATTTGCGAAAAAGGTAACTATTGTACATAGAAGAGATCAACTAAGAGCTGCTAAATCTATACAGGAAAAGGCTTTTAAGAATCCTAAAATAGAATTTTTATGGGACACTGTAGTGGTAGAAATAAAGGGAAAAGGTATTGTTGAAGCTATAGTTTTTAAAAATGTTAAAACAGATGAAATCCATGAGTATAATGCTTCAGAAGAGGATGGAACCTTTGGAATTTTTCCGTTTGTAGGATATAAGCCTATAAGTGAAATTTATTCTGGGAAATTAAATACTAATGATAGAGGTTATATTATCACTGATGAAGATATGAAAACTAATATAGAGGGTGTATTTGTTGCCGGAGATATTCGTGAAAAATCCTTAAGACAAATAGTAACAGCGGTAGCAGATGGTGCAATAGCTGCAGTGCAAGCAGAAAAATATATTGAGAAGAATTTTGGAGAATAGTTAAGATTAATACATACTCTTAAGTAAACAAAGAAGTAGGCTTATTAATAAGCCTACTTCTTTGTTTACTTAAAAATATATTAAGATAATTATAACATATATACGTTTATGATGTGTAGATTGGAATTGAGAAAGAAAAATTGGAACCTTTGCCAATATCGCTTTCCACCCATATTGAACCCTTGTGGTATTCAACTATTTCTTTTGAGATGGCAAGACCTAGACCGCTACCTTCATAATTTTCTTTATTGAATTTGCTTCTGTAAAACCGGTTAAATATTTTTTCTTTGTCAACCTTAGGTATTCCAGGGCCCGTATCCCATATTGATATTACAAGATAGTTGTCTGCTGACCTGTTTAATCTAATCTGGATTAGTCCCTGTGGAGGTGAAAATTTTATTGCATTAAAGATTATGTTTGAGCAAACTTGGTCGATTCTTTCAATGTCAACTATAATAGTGGCATCCAAAAACGCTTTCGTCTTATCAAAAGAGATATCAAAGTTTCTGTTATTTTGTAATACATCATAGCGATATTTTTCAATTATATCTGTAATGAACTCTTTTATACAAATCTGAGAAAAATTAAATGATGTTTTTCCTGATTCATACTGAGTAAGCTGAAATAAGTCCTGCACAAGTCTTTGTAGGAAAATGGATTTATTATATATTAAATCAATATATTTTTCAAAAGTATCATCTTTACAACGACCTTTTTTTATTGTTGATGTGTAGCCCACTATGGATGTTATAGGGGTTCTCAGTTCATGAGAAATATTCGAAAGCAATGTTCTTCTTGATTTTTCAGCCATCTTCAGGCTTTGTTCAATCTTCTTTCTTTCTGTAATATCTCTGATTATTCCTTCGATACGAGTAGGTACTACTTCATTTTCAATAATAAAAGTCGTTTTTTGTTCTGTCCAGATGTAATCATTTGATTTATGCCTCCATCTTAAGGTAAGTGGCTCTGCAAAAGTTGATAAAGGGTCAAAAAGTTCATTTAAAAACTCTTTGTCATCCGAATGTATTATTTCGAAAAACAAATTAGGGTTTTGATAAAATTCCTCTGGCTTATATCCCATTATTTTTTCACATGAAGGACTTACATACTCAAAATGAGGATATGGTTTTAATTTATATATATATATCATATCCTGTGCATTTTCGGCTAAAACGCGGAACAATTTGTCTCTATCCACAAGCTCCTGGCGAATTTTTTGAAGGTAAATAAGCATAATACAAAAATTTAATAAATTTGCAAGGATGATTTCAGTTGTGTATTCAAGAGATTTGTTTAAAAATTGGGGGTAAAGATATGGATATGATGCTTTATGAATTCCCCAAATAAAAAAGATTGAAATAACAATAATCCTTCCTAAATATGATACTTTCCAATATCTAAATAACATAACCCCTGTTACAATGGCGATAATATTGAAAAAAGCTGAAGATAAAAGAGTAACAGTTACAAATGATAATTCATAATAAACAGCCAGTGTAATCCATATTATATTCACAATTGTAAATTGAATCCAATAAGAGGGGAACTTCTTTCCAATAAAGTGGTATGTACCCATAAGAAGAAAAAGGCTGTTAAGCAAATCACATACTTGCTTAAGACCAATTATAGGAACAAAAAATGGCTGGGATACTAAGAAAATATTACTTATTAGTCCAATGGCATACATTACCCAGCTAAGGCCCCAAAAATTAATATACTTTTCACGATTTTTTGAAAAAATATAAAAATAGAACAAAGAGATTGTTGATACAAATATAATCAGTACAAAGAGCAATATATAATTTTGTGAAAAATATATCATTTATTAATTCACCTCCCTTATCCCTAATGTATCAAATCCATTGTATCAGAAAATATCAAACTAGAATACAAAGAAATATTTTAAGTTTTTTTGTTTAATTTAAAGGTTGTTTTAAGAATATTTAAACATTAGACTGTTATCATTATAATTAAGTTTTAGTTATTACGAAAACTTAATTAATTGAAGGAGGGAAAAATATGAGAACCAAGAAATTTATGGCAATTATTCTTATGCTAGCATTGGTACTTACTGCGTTTACTGGTTGTGGTGGAGGTGGAAATCCATCTAGTAGTGATGAGGGGTCTACTAAGCCCATTGTTTTAAGACTTGCATCTGATGCTCCACTTGAGCACATTGCTACTGGATTAAACAATGAACTTGCTGAAATGGTTAAGGAAAGAACTGAAGGAAGAGTTGAAATTAAATACTTCCCAGCAAGCCAGTTAGGTGGATACGAAACTGTTTACGAAGAAATCGTAAGAGGTACTATCGATGCTGGACAAATAACTATTCCAGATGCTTTAGACGCAAGACTTGGAGCAGCTTATGTTCCATACTACGCTAAGAATTATGAAGAAGCCAAACTCCTTTATGCTCCAGATGCTTACCTTGCACAAGAATTAGGCAAATTAACTCTTAAAAACGAAGTTAAATTCGCTGGATTTGTAATCGAAGGATTCATTGGACAAGGTTTTGTAGAAGAACCAAAGGACATGTTTACTCCAGGAGTAAACAAAGAAGTTAAAACAAGAAGTCCTGCAATGATTACTTTCCGTGTTGTAGAGGAAGATCTTGGTTTCAATCCTATTACTGTTCCATATGCAGAAGTACCTACAGCTATCCAAACAAAAGTTGTTGATGGATGGGTAGGTGGAACGCCAAATATGAACTATGCTTGGGTTGGAGAAGTAATCGATCATATGTATGTAAACTATATTCACGCGGAAGCTACAAGCTATGTTATAAGTGAAAAAAGCCTTGGGAAACTTTCTCCTGAAGATGCTGAAATAGTTTATGCAGCATTCCAGGAACAAAGTGGAAAGAGCTTTTCAGTAGCACAAGAAAATGAAAGAGACTATATGAAGAAATTAGTTGATGATTATGGTGTTAATGTTGTTGAATTTACTCAAGAACAAATAGATACTTATGCTGATTTCGTTAGAAAAACTACTTGGCCTAAACTTGAAGAACAATTGACTAAAGAATTAATTGATGGTATGAGAGCTGAAATTGAAAAACTTAAGTAAAAACTAACAAACCAATAAATATCTTAACATAGGGGAAGGGAAACCCTTCCCTTATTTCCTTTTGATTACAACATCAAAGAAAGGAGAATTGTAATGTATACCCTTGAAAACAAATTAGAAAAATCACTCTTTTGGATAGCTTTGGTCAAATTTTTAAGGTTTGGTTTGATTGTCAGCAATATTCTGGTAACATGTATTACATTTGCTGCTGTTATAGCCCGTGCACTTAACATTAATTTACTTGGCTATGAAGAAATACTTATTATTTGTGCTTTTTGGCTTTATATGTTTGGTAGTGCTTACGGAAGTTTTGAAGAAAGCCATATTAAAGCGGATATCGTTGTTATTATGATGAAAGAGGGCTTTGTAAAAGATTTGATAGCACTATTGCGTAACACATTGAGTGTTGTTTTAGGTATAGTTTTTTTCTTTTGGGCTGTACAATTATTCCAATGGAATATCATGAATGGACAGCAAACCCCAGTTTGGAGAATTCCAGTAACAGTATCTCAATCTTCACTTTTGTTCGGATTAGCCGTAGGCTCCTTTTACCATTCGGTTTATTTGTATGATGAAATAAAAAGATTTTATTTTAAATGGATAAAGAAAATTGAGTTCAATGATAAGCTTGATGACAGAAAGGAGGTATAATTAAATGCTTGCATTAGTAGCTGTTATTGTTTTAATTGTCGTTTTATTGCTTGGAGTTCAAATACCCTACGCTTTTTTTGCGTCTGCCCTAGTAATTGTTATTGGGGGGGGATATGATTATACCTTCCTCTTGCCATATGGTTTCAGTAAGGTTAGTTCCCTAATTCTAGTTGCAATACCGCTTTTTGTACTTGCTGGTCAGCTTATGGAAAAGAGCGGAATTGGAGAAAGTTTAATTAATTTGGTTACTGTGTTTGTAGGTCGTATCAGAGGAGGCCTGGGAGCAGTAATGGTTATATCATGTGCCCTCTTCGGTTCCATCTCCGGTAGTGGATTCGCTACCCTTTCAAGTATTGGAACTATTATGCTTCCGAGAATGAAAGCTGCAGGGTACCCACCAGGAATTTCCGCTGCACTTATTTCAAGCGCATCCTTGTTGGGACTTCTTATTCCACCGAGTTTGAACATGGTTTTATATGCATTTATCGGAGGTCAATCTGTATTAGCTACATTCCTTGCCACCATCGGTCCAGGAATCATACTAATAATACTACTTATTTTGACCAATTGGTGGATGCTAAGAGACTGTAAAACATTGGTTTTAACAGAAAAAATGGAAACATCTGTTTTCGTTAATACATTAACTAAAAAAACAGGAAGAGCTATCCCTGCTTTAGTTGCACCTTTTATCATTTTAGGTGGGATATATGGAGGTTTCCTTACTCCAACTGAAGCTGCAGCAGTTTCAGTAATATATACAGTTCCTGTTGGAATACTTTTCTATAAGGGTCTTGATTGGAAAACATTCAAAACTGCTTTAATAGATGCTGGAACTACAGCTGGTGTTATTATGATCATGCTATTAGCTGTTATGATGCTTTCAAGATTATATATAATGGAAAGTGTCCCTGATATGATTCTTAATTTAATGATGACAGCTTCAGATAATAGATTCGTTTTGATTTTCATGCTTAACTTATTTTTGATTATTATAGGAATGTTGATGGACGATACAAGTGCCATACTGCTTACTACACCGATATTACTACCAGTGGCAATTGCACTTGGTATTCATCCAGTACACTTTGCAGCTATAATGGGTGTTAATCTTGGACTAGGTTGTGTTACTCCTCCAACAGCTCCATTCTTATACCTTGGATCTAGAATAGGCAATGCACCAATCAATGAAATGATGAAGCCAACAATGTGGTTAATTCTGTTCGCTTGGATTCCTACACTGTTCATAACTACAGTATTTCCGGGCCTTGCATTATTCCTACCTAGACTATTTGGTTTTGTATAAAATTACACTTCAATTATTATAAAAAAATGAAGCTCTTTCTTAAATGGGAGCTTCATTTTTTGGGGGATAAGTATAATTTTCTTTTAATAAAAAAAACTTTCATACTTAGATTTAAGATTCTTAATACGCTCTTTAGTTTCTGTAACTTCCGGTGAAAATTTTGAAACTACTATAAATACAAATGCGTTGAATATTAAAGCCAGAAACCCTATTATACCAACATTTATAATAGATGTATATGACATTATAATAAGAACAGCCATTCCAATCATAATACCCGCAATAGCACCCTTTGCATTTGATTCATCCCAAAATAGTGCTCCTGCTACTGGAACAAATACTTGTGCTGTACCGCTTAGTGCAATTAATCCCAGCTGAATCATTAATCCTGAAAAAAAGGTATAAGTAAAATATGAAAGGACTGCAAATATAAGAATTCCAACCTTTCCTATATTAAGTAACCTTTTGTCACTAGTATTGCTATTTATATATCTTTTATGTATGTCAATTGTATATATAGCTGAAATCGAATGAATTTGAGAATTTGCTGTAGACATGGCGGCAGCGGCCCCACCTATTAGTATTATATGGGCAAGCATATATGGCATGTAATTTATAACAATCCTGGGAAATAATGTATCAGAATCAACCAGTCCATTCACAAGAAGGATTCCCGCATTGCCTATAAGCATAGGAGCTATATTAGTGAATGATATAATTGCAAGCAAAAAAGGGATAATATAAAAGGTCTTAGGATCTTTTACAGCATACATCCTGATCCATATAGGAGGTCCCATTAATGCGCCAATGGGGACAATTACAAACATTGAAATCCACAATAGTGGCCCCGCTGTCCCAGTAGGCCCTGGAAGAGTTAAAACTTCAGGGACTTTATCATTTAACTCTGTGAAGAGATTTCCAATTCCCTTGAAATAATAGACAATAAAAATTCCACTCAGTAATACACTTATAATTATTAATATCTGATAAAAAATGTCGGTCCAAGCAACTGCCCTTAGTCCTCCAGTCCAAACATAAATTACTATAACGGAAGTGAATACAAAAGCACCCATCTGACTTGGTATCAATCCTTTTGAAGCTATCTCAATAAGATATGCCCCGCCTGAAATCTGTATTTGAAAATAAGGTAATGTAAAAAGCATCATGAGACCCGTAACTAATATTCCTAAAACTTTGGATTTATAAATATCCATAAAAAAGTCCGTTGCAGTTATATAATTATTTTCTTTCCCATAAAACCATATTCTCTTTCCTATCTCAAAAAAAAGAAATCCAAAAAGTATATCCCATCCTATAGTTGTCCAATATACAGGTCCATTGTTGTAATAGTATGAAGTAGAACCCAAAAAAGCAAAAGCACTCCACCAGGTGACCTGAACAGTAAAGAATATAGTAATTAGATTCATGTTCCTGTTTTGAACAAAAAAGTCGGATATGGTGCCCTGGTCTTTTTCACCGGCTTTAGCACCAATCCATAAAGGAATAAACATAGAGGCACCTATGAATAAAATAGCTACATTACTTTGATCCATTTTTTTCTCCCTTATAATATATATTTTATAAGTTTCAACAAGTATTAACTATTTATAATATACATTATTATTTCCTATTAAACAATCATAAAAGATTACTTCTTAACTTTCACTACATGTTTCCATAATGAATCTTCTTTTGCACTTTTATATGGTATTTATCTATTGTAATGAGATTAAAGAAGTTCGGCTGGAACTGTAGATCGGTTATTTCGCAATAATAAATTTTTGTTTTATTCATGATTTATTTGTGTTATATTAACCTTAACAAAACCATGAAAGAAGGTTAGCCATGTTTGGTGTAAAGAAAAATAAGGTTAAATCCAGAATAATCATATTGCTGTTGGTAGGATTCTCCTTAATAGAGTTTCCGGGTATTTTCTTTATTAATAGAATCGAACCGTTTATATTTGGAATGCCTTTTATCTATAGTTTTGTACTCATTGTTTGGGCATACATGTGTATTATACTTTTCTATGCATACAAAAAGAATTGGGGAGAAAAAGTTAAAAAATAACTCCCCAGCATATTATTATTTTTCGTTGTACATGCTAACATTAAATTTGTAACCAACCCCCCTAATATTGACTATAAATTCAGGATTAGAAGGATTTTTTTCTATTTTCTTTCTTAAATTGCTAATGTATACCATAATAGTTCTCGAATCTGAATCAAACCCATCTACCTTCCATACCATTTGAAATAACTGTTCGGTACTATAAATACGTTTTGGGTTTTTTATGAGTATGGCCAATATTTCAAATTCTTTTGATGACAACGTTACCAATTCATCATTTACATGTACCTCATGGCTATCCATGTTGACATTTATTCCCGGGTATTTAATTATTGAAGGCGTATACTTTGAGTTCTGAGTTAAACGACTTCGTCTCAAATTAGCCTTTATTCTAGCCACTAATTCATGGGGTAAAAATGGCTTGGTGACATAATCGTCTCCCCCAACTGATAAGGCAAGCACCTTGTCCATCTCCTGGGATTTACAGCTAATAAAGATAATTGGGGCATTCGAAACTTTCCTGATTTCCAAGCATAACTCTATACCATCAATATCAGGAAGCATAATATCAAGGAGAATTAAATCAGGTGTTTCCGCTTTCATGCTCTCTAATGCACATTTAGCATCCTGTGCAGTAAGCACCTGAAATTGTTCTTCTATTAAATACGATTTTATTAATTCTAGAATTTCTACTTCATCATCAACGATAAGGATTTTTTCTCTTGCCATGTTTATCTCCACCTATATCATTTAATTGTTAAAATATTTAATATATAAAGATAATTATAACATAGATATCTTGACTTTTGCAGCGAAAAAGATTCGTGTCTCTTGTGTACTTTAAAATATATTAAATTAATGTTATAATAGTATTAATATATAAATCTCTTTAAAACGAGTATCTAGTTAAGGTGGTGAGGTTGATATGCGTCTAGGCTTTAACTTAAACATTGAACAGATTCAAAAGTTAGTAATGACACCAGAGCTAAAACAAGCTATACAAATATTACAGTTTAATCATCAGGAATTAGACCAATTCATTGACGAACAAATATTGGTCAACCCTGTTCTTGAAATAGGTACAACCGGTGATTCTGAAAACAATAAAAAACAAGAAAAGGAAAAAGAACGAGAAAAAGAAAAAAAAGAAAACAAAGAAGAAATAGACTGGAAAGAGTATTTTAAAGAGTATGATGATATAAGTTATAAACAAACCAACTACAACAAGGACAAAGAAGAGGTATCCTATGAGCAATTTGTATCTGCGGAGATAACACTAACTGAACACTTGCTTTTTCAACTACAGTTTGCAATATTAAAAAATAACCATAAAACAATAGGACGCTATATAATAGATAGCCTTAATAAAAATGGGTACTTGACTACTGAAGTAAAGGATGTAGCACAGCATTTTAATGTGAGTGTTGATATTGTAGAAAATATCCTTGCAATAATACAAACTTTTGACCCTCCAGGAATCGCTGCTCGTAATATTCAAGAATGTCTACTAATTCAATTAAAGCAAAAAGGAATTCAGGATATTTATATAAAAGAAGTAATAACTAATCACCTAGAAGATGTGGCAAATAACAGACTTAGCAATATAGCTAAAAGTTTAGATATTACTACTAAAGAAGTTCAAGATATAACTGATATAATAAAAACACTAGAACCAAAACCAGGGGGAGCTTTTAGTTCAGGAGAAGAAACTAAGTATATCACCCCAGATGTTTCTGTAGAAAAAATTGATGGAGAATATGTAGTTATTGTTAATGATACCACTGCACCTAGACTTTCTATTAGTCCGTACTATAGGAAGATGCTAATTGCTGAAGATAAAAATTCAAATACATCAAAATTTTTGTCTGACAAGCTTAATTCCGCAATGTGGCTGGTACGAAGTATTGAACAAAGAAGACAAACTATCTATAATGTCGTTAAAGCTATTGTAGATTATCAAGTAGAATTTTTTGAAAACGGACGTAAATATTTAAGACCATTAACATTACATCAGATAGCTGATGTTGTGGGTATACATGAGTCAACAGTAAGTAGGGCGGTAAATGGCAAGTATCTTCAATCTCCTAGGGGAATATTTGAATTGAAATTTTTCTTTAAAAGCGGAGTATGTAATGAATTAGGAGAAGGAATATCAGCTGAAAGCATAAAGAGCATGATAAGAGATCTTGTGGAAAATGAAGACATAAGAAAGCCTTTAAGTGATCAAGGTATATCTGAATGTTTAATGAACAAGGGAATAAAAATTTCCAGAAGAACTGTGGCTAAGTACCGTGATGAAATGAATATAGCATCATCATCAAAAAGAAAAAGATTTTAAAATATTTTTTTATAAACATAATAAAGCACTTGGAAGGTTAACCTTCCAAGTGCTTTATTATGTTTAATTTCAAATTTAACCTTATAATATAATAAATACATTATTCTCAATATTATTTATATTAACTAAAGTGAATCTTTAGTGAATCTTAAGTCAACGTTAAGATTAGTTTGATAGTATTTATATATAGAAAATTCTTTAAATTATAGTCTTTTCAAGTAATAATTTTTTTTAAAAAAAAGCAATAATAAAAATTTAAAGGGGAGATTTTTTATGTATGAAAAGCTTAATATTTTAGCAAAAGAACTAAAGCCTCAAATGGTAGATTTCTGTCAAAGACTCATTAAAGTACCAGCATTGTCAGGAGAGGAAAAAGGAGTTGCAGATCTGTATATAGCTGAGATGGAAAAGCTAGGCTATGATGAGGTTTTTAGAGATGACTGGGGAAATGTAATTGGAATAATTAAAGGTAGTGAACCAGGGCCAACCATCATGTACAATGGACATTTAGATCATGTTGATACAGGAGATTACAGCGAGTGGGAAGGATATGACCCATATGGTGCTTTAATCGATAAAGCTATGATATATGATCAAGATATGGAAAAGGAAGAACTGACAGAAGTAATACATGGACGAGCAGCATCAGATGTAAAGGGTGGAGGAGCAGCACAAGTATATGCTGGAGCAGCACTTATTAAGCTTAAAAAGCAGGGCTACAAAATGAAAGGTAACTATATGGTTACAATGGTAGTATTAGAAGAACCAGCAGAAATGCTAGGGATGATAAAGCTTTTAGAAGAAACATTTCCAAAAGAAAATTTAAGTTGTGATGCTTGTGTATCTTGTGAAGCAACTAGCTTAAAATTATATTTAGGACATAGAGGAAGAGTTGAAATTAAAGTTACAATATCAGGGGTAACTTCTCACGGAAGTGCACCATGGCTTGGAGTCAATGCAGTAAATAAAGCAACTAAATTTATAGATAGAGTAGAAGAAGTAGTAAAGGTAGAGGGACAGTCAGATCCTGAACTAGGTAAATCTAGTATTGCACTTACGATTATAAATTGCACACCAGGAGCATTATGTATTGTGCCAGATAGAGCAACTATTACCTACGATAGGAGATTCCCACCAACAGAAACACCAGAAAGCTGTGTAGCACAAATCCAAAGAATAATAGATGAAATATCAGCACAAGATCCAGAGTTTAGAGCTAAGGTAGAAGTATCAACTCAAGAAAGGGTATCATACACAGGCAAAAAAATAACTTTACCTAATCAAAAAGAGGCATGGAAATTAGAACAAGACCACCCAGTGACTCTTGCTTGTGCAGCAGGACTTACAGAAATAGGTCAAGAAGTTAAATTTGGATATTGGGATTTTGGAACAGACCTTCCTGTAACACATGCACGATATAATATACCATCACTGGGATATTCACCAATGCAAGAATTTTACTGTCATAGACCTATTGATAAGGTGAGAATAGATTATATGGAGAAAGCTATTGCAGGTAATGTATCTATATTTATGAAACTTTCAGAGCTCTCAAAAGGTGATTTTGAATTATAGATTATAAATTAAAAAATTATTGAGGGTGTTAAAAAAGTTTTAGGGTTTGTCATTCTGAATACAACGTAGTGAAATGAAGAATCTTGAATATCGTCCAAATACCAAGATTCTTCGCTACACTCAGAATGACATTCTCCAAAACTAGTCATATCAGTTGACTTTTAAAACAGGCTCAATAACCTAAAAGGAGTGAAAATATATGGATTATATGACAAATAAAGAATATTTAGAAATAGCCAATGATCCTATAATTTGGATTTTGGTAATTCCAACTGTGCTTATGGTAATGTATCAAGCTTATCTTTTTATGAAAAGATCTATAAAGGCAGGACCGTTAGTAGGCTTGACAGATACTGATCTTAAGACAGCTGTGCGTGTAGGTGCTATATGTTCCATAGGCCCAGGGTTATCTATGTTTACAATTATGATTGCAATGATGAGTATACTAGGTGCACCTTTTGCATGGTTAAGATTATCTATAATAGGAACGGTTACAACAGAAATGTTAGGTGCTACTGCAGCAGCTAAAGCTATGGGTGTAGATCTAGCAAGTACAGATTTTGGAATTATTGCTTTTGCATGTGCAGTATGGGTTATTACATTAAATACTTGGGGATTCTTTATTTTTAACCTATTATTTGCCCATAAGCTTGAAACTGTACGTACAGCAATTGAAAAAAGGGATATAAACTTATTTAATGCTGTTGGAACTTGTGTAATGATTGGTGCTATTGCAATGTTTACTGCAGGTCAGATGAAGGGTGGATCAGCGAGGATTGTTGCAGTTTTAGCTTCTGCAGCTTGTATGCTCCTTCTAATGCAAATTTCTAAAAAAGTACCTAAGTTACAGGAATATAGCTTGGGTGTTGCAATGCTAGCAGGTATGTTTATAGCACAACTAATGGTTTAATAAGGGAGGGAATAAAATGGAAGATAAGGCAATAAACGAATTTCAAGTAGATGAACAAAGATATAAAACGGAATTTGTAGATAAAATTATTAGTAACGGAAGAATAACAACTTTAGTAGCAGCAACACTTACATTTTTACCAGCATTATATCTGTGGTTAGGACAGGGGATTAAACCTACATGGACACAAATTGGTGCTGGATGGCTTAATATAGTAGCAATATATTTAATTATTTATATAGTTGAGCCTGTGTCTTACTATCCTGTTTTAGGTCTTTCAGGTATATATATTGGATATTTAGCTGGGAATATCCCTTCTGTGAGATTGCCTGCCTTAATTGCAGCACAAAATGCAACTGGCGCTAAGCAAGGAACTAAAAAAGGAGAAATTGTAGGTACCATAGCTATGGGCTCGTCAGTTTTCGTAAATATTTTCTTTGTCACTTTGGCAGCAATTGCAGGTCAATATATATTAGCAGTTTTACCAGAATTTTTTATTAAAGCATTTGACTTTACACTACCTGCGATATTAGGTGCAGTTATGGCACAGTTTATGTTAAAACATCCTTCTTTTACAGTGGTTATTTTAGGAGTAGGATTTGCAATACAAATATCTCCTTTAGGGTCAGCTTTTAAATTTCCATTAGCTATTTTTGCAAGCTTTGTTATCGCATATTTTCAATATAAATATAAGAAGAAAAACGCAGAAGAATAAAGTTTGCTACACCTGAAAAAATTAAAAACATGACAAATTCTTGAAGATGTCACTTTGAGTGTGGCGAGACTACTGAAAAAGTCAAAAAATAAAATAAATCTTCGATAATGTCATTCTTAGTGAAACGAAAAATCTGTGTAGTTGCATAACTTTCAAGATTCTTCACTCCACTTCGTTACATTCAGAATGACAAAAATAAAGACTTTTTTAGTGGGCTCATTAACTGATTTATTTTGTTTGTATAATGTATTGTTTGATTATAAAACTTTATAAACTTGCATTTTTTGCATTGAACTTGTACCCTACACCCCTAATATTAATAATATATTTAGGATTAGTAGGGTCAGGTTCAATTTTTTTTCGTATATTGCTTATATAAACCATAATGGTTTTAGAATCTCCCTCTAAACTTTGAGCTTTCCAAACCATTTGATAAAGTTGTTCCATACTGTAGACTCTTTTAGGGTTTTTAACAAGTAAAGCCAGAACTTCAAATTCTTTTACCGATAAATATACTGGTTTTCCATGGCTAAAGACCTCGTGGCTTTCTAGGTTAATTTCTAGATTAGGATAGCTTATAACCTGCTCTGTTTTTTTGGGATTTTTTAATAATCTGTTTCTTCTAAGATGAGCCTTTATTCTAGCTATTAACTCTCTAGGTAAAAAGGGTTTGGTGATATAGTCATCTCCACCTACTGAGAGAGCCAATACTTTATCTAGCTCCTCGGATTTACAGCTAAGGAATATAATGGGTGCATCACTATTTTTGCGTATACTAAGGCAAAGTTCAATACCGTCTATATCTGGGAGCATAATATCTAAAAGTATAAGATCTGGTTTTTCTTGAGCAATAGTTTTAAGGGCATCATTACCATTATACTCAGAAAACACTTGAAATCCTTCCTTAAGTAAATAATGTTCAATTAACTGAGTTATTTCTTGTTCATCATCAACAATCAATATTTTTTCATTTGCCAAGAGTTTTCGCTCCTTTCTATTATATCTAAGCTTTGTAAAATCCTACTCATAATAAATAGGAAGTGTAAAATAAAAAGTGCTTCCTTGTAAAAGTTTGCTTTCCACTCCAATATGACCATTGTGAGCCTCTACTATTTCCTTTGAAATGGTCAGACCTAATCCAGAACCAGTATAAATACGTGGGTTTATTTTTTTTCCTTTATAAAAACGTTGAAAAATAAAAGGTAAGTCTTCAGGGGAAATACCTCTTCCGTTGTCTTGAATGCTAATCTGTACCTTTGGAGTTTCATTAACTAGAAGAATACAAGAAATTAGAATTCTACCCCCTTTAGGAGTGTTTTTTATAGCATTAGTGATTAAATTAGATACTACTTGTTCAATTCGCTCTATATCTACTATAACATCTTTATCCTCTAAGGATAAATTATCATAGAAGTATTCTAAACTTAGGTCTGCATTATTTATATCTAATTTATGTTTTTTAATAATACCTAACATTAGTTCTCTTATAGATACTTGTGCAAAGTTAAAGTTAAATTGCTTTGATTCTAATTGTGTTAATTGAAATAAATCTTGAATAAGTCTTTGGAGTGTAAGGGATTTAGAATGGATCAATTCTAAATACTGTTGCTTTAAATTTTCTTCAACTATAGTACCATCAAGCATAGCACTTATATAGCCTAAGATGGAAGTAATAGGTGTGCGAAGCTCATGTGAAATATAGCCTAACAGTAGTTGTCTACTTTTTCTAGTCTGTATAGTGATTTCTTCTGCATTTTTACGTTCTGTAATATCTCTTAAAATTCCTTCAATGCCATATAAAACTCCATCTTTATTATGAACTAGATTGCTATGTTGTTCTGTCCAAACATAGTGACCGTCTTTATGAAGCCATCTTAAAATAATAGGGTCTGAAGGCGAAGATTTAGATAAAAGAACCTGGTTTAATAATTCGTGATCTTCAGGATGAACTAGGCTAGTAAAGTACATAGGATTACTATAAAAATCTTCGGGGGTATATCCAGTAATGGTTTCTGCCGAAGGACTAACATACTCATAAGAGGGGCTGGGTGAAAGTCTATAATAGTATATTAAATCGTTTGCATTTTCAGCTAATAAACGAAACCGTTTCTCGCTTTTAGATAATTCACTTCTGATTTTTTGTAAATATATTAATAAAATACAGAAGTTAAGTATATTAGCTAGAATGATTTCGCTAAGATATGATATAGGTGAATTCCAGTATTCAGGATTTAGATAGGGATAGTAAGCTTTATGCGCACCCCAAATTAAAAACATAAAGCCTGTAATCAATTTTTGAATTCCATTCATTTCCCAATATCGTATTAAGGTAATGCCTGTTATAATTGCAATAGCACTTAAAAAAATAGAAGGTAGTAATGTAATGGTTATAAAGGATACATTATAATATACAGCAGTTAGAATCCAAATAAGATTAAACAAAGAGTACTGAATCCAGTGAGTGGGTATTTTTTTACCCATAAATACATAAGTTCCAAATAGTAAGAAAAGGCTACTAAGCAAATCTGATATTTGTTTAAAAGCAATTATGGTTTTAAAATTAGGACTATTAAATAAAAATATACTTAAAATAAGGCTTATAGAATACATCGTCCAACTAAATCCCCAAAAACTAATATATCTTTCCTTACTTTTAGAGAACAAATAAAAGTAAAATACAGAAATACTTAAGGTTAATGCAATGAGAATAACCAAAGAATAATCAATAGTAAACATATACAGCTCTCCTCAGGAATGATAGACAGTCTTATACTATTTCTACAATAAATAATATTATCCTGCTAGTAAACTATAATACATAAAAATGGAGATATCAATTCTCCCCTAAATAAATTTTATATGATATATTATATTTGTACTAGATATAAATTTTTTAGAGGAGGCTTCGTTCCTAATGAAGGAGATAAAAAAGAAATCTTATTTAAAACAATTTATTTGGATAAGTATAATAACAGGATTTGCGATAATGGAATTTCCGGGGATATTTTTTATTAATAGAATAGAACCTTTTATATTTGGATTACCCTTTATATATGGCTTTACGATTATTATTTGGATTTATATGTGTGTAATCACTTTTATTGGCTATATAACAAATTGGGGAAGAGGCTCAAGCTTTGTAGAAATAACTGATGATTTAGATGAAATGAGGGAGGATAATAAACAGTGAGTGAAAACGTTTTAGCTATATTAATTATAGGAGCATTTATGTATATTCCTCTTTGGTTAGGGTCAATAGCTGGTGAAAAATCACTGGATACCACAGAAGATTTTTTTGTGCAAAGTAGAAGCATGGGAGGGGTGGCAGTATTCTTTACAGTATTTGCCACATGGTGGAGTTCCTTTGCTTTTTTAGGATCTAACGCATATTTTTATATGATGGGTCCAGTTTATTGGTCTGCTATTGGATGGAATATATTATTTGGAGTATTGTACTATGTTATTGGCAAACGTATTTGGTATTATGGTAAAAAAAATAACTATATTACGCCATCAGATTTTTTTAGAGATATGTATGAATCTGATTTTTTAGCCAATTTAGTAGCAGTTATAATGCTAGTTTTTACTTTGCCTTATCTTCAGATACAGTTAACAGGAGGGGCATATCTGATTGAAGTAGCTTCAGGAGGTATGATTCCATGGAAAATGGCGGGAATTATTTTCTATGGGGTTATAGTAATATATGTATGGGTAGGTGGGTTAAGAGCAGTTGCATGGACAGATATATTCTATGGAATTTTGTCTTTTTTTGGAATGGTATTAGGAGGTTTTTACTTGGCAAGCAAAGTAGGGGGAGTAGAAACTTTATTTAATATTTTAAAAGAAACTGCTCCAGAGTCATTAACATTACCAGGGCCTATGGGTGATGCTGGACCAATGCTATGGGTTTCTATGTTTTTGCTTACACCCTTAGGAGCATTAATGGGTCCACAGCTATGGACCAGGATGTATGCAGTAAAATCCCCTAAGGTATTTAATATAATGCCTTTTTTATTAAGTCTAGTTGCCATTGCATATATAGGTTCTATGCTAGTTGGAAGTACAGGGATAATATTAGAACCACAAATGGAAAGACCGGATACTATACTACCAGTTATGTTGTTAAAATATGCGTCTTTCGCGTTAGCGTCTTTAATTTTGGCAGGGGGAGCAGCTGCAGCAATGTCTACTGCCAATTCACAAATTCATTCTATGTCCGCAGTTTATACAATAGATGTACATAACAGATATATTCATAAGAATCTGGAGCAAAAAGAACTAGTATGGGTAGGTCGTTTGGCAATTTTAGTTTTTGCAACAATAGCATATTTAATGTCTGTTTTTATTCCAGGCTGGCTTGTGAAAATAGGCTTGGTGGGTATGAGTGGAACAGCACAGGTGATTGTACCTACAGTAGGAGCATTGTTTTGGAAAAAGTCTAATGCTAAGGGTGCCGTGCTTGGACTTTTAACAGGGATTACATTACTAAGCGTATTTACATTTGTTCCAGGACTTAAGGTGCCTTTTGGAGTGCATCCCGGATTATTATCATTGATAGTTAATATAACCATGTTTATACTAGTATCAACTATGACAACTGAAAGAAGTGAGGAGCTTTTAGAAAGATTTTATAAGCAGAAAAACATATATGATAGTCATGTTAGTTAAATTTGCATAAAATGTGGGTTTTTACACAAAACCCTTATAAAACACAGGATACAGTGTGATTGCGTATTTGTAATTATTATAAATTAAAGCAGGATAAGTGGAATCACTATAGAAATATTTACATAAGCATAAATATGAGGAGGGTTAACTATGAAAGCTTTTTCAGATGCTAAAATTTTGGATATTGATTTAACAAATAAAACCTTTGTAATTAAAACATTACCTGGAGAAATTTATAAAAAATATCCGGGAGGGTCAGCTTTAGGGATGTATCTAATGCTTAAAGAAATGAAATCTGGTATTGACCCTTTAGGACCTGAAAATATGCTTATATTTTCAGTGTCACCTCTTACAGGGTTTCCAATTAGCGGGCAAAGCAGAATGGTAGTGACCACAAAAAGTCCATTGACAGGGACAGCTGGAGATAGTCAGGCTGGGGGATTTATGCCTGCCCATATAAAAGCAAATGGATATGATAGTGTTATTTTTAGAGGAAAATCTGAAGAACCTGTATATGTGTATGTAGATGGTGAAAAAGTAGAGTTTAAAGATGGAAAAAATGTTTGGGGAAAGGTTACAGGTGAAGCAGAGGCTATAATTAAAGAAGAGCTTGAAGAAGAAAGATTAGAAATAGCTCAAATAGGACCTGGAGGAGAAAAATTAGTTAAATATGCTTGTATTATGAACATGTGTAATCGTGCAAATGGTAGAAATGGTGTAGGAGCAGTAATGGGGTCTAAAAACCTAAAAGCTTTTGTTGTAAAGAAAAGTAAGCCATTAAAGCCATTTGATCCTGTGAATTTTAAAACCTTGACAAAGGATGTAAAACAAAGAATTAGTAAAAATGAAGCAATGGTAGGTTTAGGAGAGCATGGAACTGATGGAGAATTAGAAGGGACAAATGATGAAGGATATCTTATTACAAATAACTGGAGTAAAGGATATTTTCATGAGGCAAATAAAATAACTGGAGCAACAATGACAGAAACTATTTTAAAAGAACGAGATACATGCTATGCCTGTGCAATAAGATGTAAAAGAGTAGTAGAAGTACCAGGAAAGGTAGATCCTTTTTACGGTGGGCCTGAATATGAAACATGTGCTACTTTTGGTTCTTATTGTGGCATTTCAGATTTAGAAACAATTTCATTAGCCAATCAGTTATGTAATATGTACGGTGTGGATACTATATCTTGTGGAGCTACCATAGCATTTGCAATGGAGTGCTATGAAAAGGGATTAATTACTGATAAAGATACAGAAGGATTAGACTTAAAATTTGGAAACAGTGAAGTAATACCTGTTCTTATAAAAAAGATCGGAAAAAGAGAAGGAATAGGAAATTTACTAGCAGAAGGAAGTTTTAAAGCTGCACAAAAGATAGGAGAAGAGGCTATACCACTTAGCATGTCGGTGAAGGGTCAAGAAATGCCGGCACATATGCCACAGTTTAAACAAAGCCTAGCAGTCATTTATGCTGTAAATCCATTTGGAGCAGACCATCAATCCAGTGAACATGATTTATTTTTGATGATGCCACCAGACAGTAAAGAAAGAAAATGGCTAGCTAAAATTGGATGTGAAAAGGGATATGAGGATTATGCTACACTAGATGAGGGAAAAGCAGCTTTTGGACTTACTACTCAGAAATTTTTATCAATGCTTGATACCCTATGTTTGTGTCAGTTTGCTTGGGGGGCAGCATGGCAGCTTTATGGTCCCGACGATTTACTACAATTTTGTGAATATGGTATAGGATGGGAAACCTCATTGGATGAATTGCTACTTGTGGGAGAAAGACGAATCAATATGATGAGATATTTTAATGCAAGAGAAGGTTTTACAAAAGCCCAAGATAAAATACCTGAAAGATTATTTGAGGCATTTTCTGATGGGCCTGCAAAAGGTGCACATGTAGACAGAGAAAAGTTTGAAGAGGCAAAGTTACATTATTATGAATTGGCAGGTTGGGATACTGAAACTGGTAACCCTAAAGAAGAGACGTTAAAAAAGTTGGAGTTGGAATGGGTTTTAGAAAATAAATTTTAGTTAGAAAAGTATTGATACTTTACGGAAAATATATTACAATAATTGTAATATATTTTTTTGTCTATCAAGGGAACAAAAACATAACAAGGGACATTATTGTTCCCTTGATAGAATTTAAGGAGGTGATAAAGGTGATATTAAACACTAAAGAAAATGATTTAGAAAAGTTTATACAAATACAGAAAAAAATTGTACCCGAGTTAGCAAATAAACTTATAGAAAGATACGGAATATTGCGTTGTATTTATTTTAATCAACCAATAGGAAGAAGAAATCTTTCTCAAGTTATGGCCATAAGTGAAAGAGTTGTAAGAGCGGAAGTGAACTTTTTAAAAGAACAAGGATTTGTTGAAATAAAGTCAGAAGGAATGAACACTACTGAAGATGGAGATAATATTTTAGAAGATCTTAGAAGTATTATACATAGTTTTAAAGAATTGAGTTATTTTGAAGAAAAGGTAGCTAAGAAATTAAAAATTAAAAAAGTAATTATTGTACCTAGTATAGATCAAAGTAATGAGGTCAACTTGAAAGATATAGGTCGAGTTACAGCTAATTATATTAGGTTAATATTAAAGAATGATATGGTGCTCGCATTAACAGGTGGAGAAACAATGGCTATGGTGGCAGATGGCATGACAGCGGAATCAAATAAACGATTAAATATCACAGTAGTGCCTGGGCGTGGGGGTATGGGTAAAGAAGTCGAAAGGCAAGCAAATACCATAGCTGCTCAAGTTGCTATAAAGTTAAAAGCTACATATAAGCTTCTTTATATGCCCGATAATATTTCTAAAGATATATTTACTACTTTATCAGAAGAGCCCAGTATTAAAGAAGTAATGAGCTATATTAATAAAGCAGACTTGTTAGTTTTCGGTATTGGTAGAGCAGATAAAATGGCTAGAAGAAGAGAATTAGGCGAGGATGAAATAGATGGTTTACTTAATAAAGGTGCTGTAGCAGAAGCCTTTGGATATTATTTTAATAAGAATGGGGACATAGTTCACGAGGTTAATACTGTTGGGGTTAAGCTAGAATATTATAAAAAAATGAAAAATATAGTGACTGCAGCTGCAGGGGCAGAGAAGGCAGAAGCAATTGTTGCTATTAGTAAATTAAATAATAACTTGGTCTTAGTTATTGATGAAATACTAGCAGAAGAAATATTAAAATTTTAATAATAAAGGGAGGATTTAAAATGAAAGTAAAAGTAGGAATTAATGGTTTTGGAAGAATAGGTAGGAATGCCTTTAAGATAGCAATGGCTTATAAAAATCCAAATTTCGAAATAGTCGCAATAAATGATTTAACAGATGCAGATACTTTGGCTCATTTACTTAAATACGATAGTGTATTTGGGAAATTTGATGGGACAGTTGAAGCTAAGAAGGATGCATTAATAGTTAATGGTAAAGAAATTAAAATCTTTGCCCAAAGGGATCCAGAAAATATACCATGGAAGAATTTGGGTGTTGAAATTGTTATTGAATCTACAGGATTATTTACAGATAAAGATAATGCAACAAAACATATTAAAGGAGGCGCTAAAAAAGTAATTATTTCAGCTCCAGCTAAAGATGAGGATATAACTATAGTTATGGGTGTTAATCATGAAAAATATGAACCTCAAAAGCATCATATTATTTCAAACGCTTCTTGCACAACAAACTGTCTAGCTCCTTTTGCTAAGGTTTTAGATGAAAAGTTTGGAATTGTAAAAGGTCTTATGACTACTACTCATTCTTATACTAACGATCAAAAAATACTAGATCTACCTCATAAAGATTTAAGACGTGCTAGAGCAGCAACTCAGTCTATAATTCCAACTACTACTGGTGCAGCTAAGGCTGTAGCTTTAGTTTTACCACAGCTTAAGGGTAAGTTAAATGGACTAGCTATGAGAGTACCTACTCCCACTGTTTCAGTAGTTGATTTAGTATGTGAATTAGGAAAAAGTGTAGACGTGGAAGAAATAAACAAGGAGTTAAAAGAAGCTTCAGAAGGAAGCTTAAAAGGTATTATGGGTTATAGTGAAGAACCTCTTGTTTCAATAGACTACAGACAAGATAGTAGGTCCTCTATTGTTGATGGATTATCTACAATGGTAATAGAAGATAATCTTGTGAAAGTAGTATCTTGGTATGATAATGAATGGGGATATTCTTCTAGGGTTGTTGATTTATTAAGCTATATCGTAGAAAAAGGCTCTATTGGATAATTTAAATTTCTTTATCTTAGAGTTTACTAATTAATATAAAAGCAAGTTATGCCATTGACGGTTACGCAAGAGTATGTTAAATATAATATGAAGGATTAAATGGAAAAGCTTGGGGTGAAAACATGGTAAGAAAAAGAAACATTGAAGATATTGATGTAAAAGGTAAAAGAGTGATAGTAAGATGTGACTTTAATGTACCTATGGATGATAATAATTATATAACAGATGATATTAGAATTAAAGGTGCTATCCCAACTATAAAGTATCTTGTGGATAATAAAGCTAAGGTCATTTTACTATCTCATCTTGGAAGACCAAAAGGAGTACCAAATCAAAAGTATAGTCTTGAACCAGTAGCTAAAAGATTGGCAGGATTACTAAATCAGCAAATAACATTTGCATCAGATGAAGAAGTAGTAGGGGAAAGTGCAGAGAAAGCTGTATTTGAGATGGAAGAGGGAGAAGTAGTATTATTAGAAAATGTCCGATTTAGAAAAGAAGAAGAAAAAAATGATCCTAAATTTTCTAAGGATTTAGCTAATCTAGGAGATATATTTGTAAATGATGCCTTCGGTACAGCTCATAGAGCTCACGCTTCAACAGCAGGTATAGCAGAGTATATACCTTCTGCTGTAGGTTATTTGATTCAAAAAGAAATAGAAATTATGGGAAAAGCCCTAGATAATCCTCAAAGACCTTTTGTGGCAATATTAGGGGGAGCAAAGGTATCTGACAAAATAGGTGTAATTAAAAACCTTACTGAAAAAGTAGATGTTCTTATAATAGGTGGAGGAATGGCATTTACATTTCTTAAGGCAAAAGGATATAATATAGGTAAGTCTTTACTAGAGGAAGAAAAGGTAGAGCTTGCAAAAGAATTAATAGATAATGCAAAAGATAAGGGTGTAAAGCTACTACTTCCTTTAGATGTAGTGGTTGCAGAAGAATTTAAAGAAGATACATATCATAAAACTGTATTAGCAAATGAAATTCCTGAAAATATGATGGGATTAGATATAGGGCCTAAAACAATTGAACTATTCTCTAGTGAAATAAAGCAGTCTAAAACAGTAATCTGGAATGGACCTATGGGAGTTTTTGAAATTCCAGCATTTGCTATTGGTACAAAGGAAATTGCTAAGGCTGTATCAGAAAGTGGTGGCACAACTATTATTGGCGGTGGAGATAGTGCTTCAGCTGTAGAGCAGTTAGGATTTGCAGACAATATGACTCATATATCTACAGGTGGAGGAGCTTCCCTAGAATTTTTAGAAGGTATAGAACTACCTGGTATTTCAGTAATAGATAATAAGTAATAATATTAGGAGGTGTTTTTTTGAGAATTCCAATTATAGCAGGAAATTGGAAAATGTATAAAACATCAGCAGAGGCATTGGATTTTATAGAAAAAATAAAAGAACCACTAAAGGGAACAGAGGTTGAGATTGTGCTTTGTGTTCCATATACTCTTCTAGCGCCTATTAAAGAGGCTGTAAAAGGGACAAATATAAAGGTAGCAGCACAAAATGTTCATTGGGAAGAGCAAGGAGCTTTTACAGGAGAAATATCTCCTTTAATGCTTAAGGATATAGGAGTAGATTATTGTGTGATTGGGCATTCAGAGAGACGTCAGCTATTCAATGAAACAGATGAAACTGTAAATAATAAAGCGTTTTCTGTGTTGAAGCATGGAATAAAACCTATTGTATGTGTAGGTGAAACTCTAAAACAACGAGAAAATGGAGAAACTGAAAGGTTAATACGTTCCCAGGTTATGAATGCTTTAAAGGGAATAGATTCTGATGAAGTTAAAAAAGTAGTTATTGCTTATGAACCTATCTGGGCTATAGGAACAGGAAAAACAGCTACTGCTCAACAGGCAAATCAGGTGGCTTTTCGCATTCGAGAAACTTTAAGAGAGTTATATGGAGAAGATATTTGTAGTGAAGTAAGAATACAGTATGGTGGTAGTGTAAAACCAGGTAATATAGAAGAAATAATGGATCAAGAAGATATTGATGGAGCATTGGTAGGCGGAGCAAGCTTAAATGCTAATGATTTCATTCAAATAGTAAATTTTTAGAGGAGTGATCAATGTGTCAACAGTAATAGTTGATGTTTTTGCTAGAGAGGTTTTAGATTCCAGAGGAAACCCAACAGTAGAGGTAGAGGTTTATCTTGAAGATGGTTCCATGGGCAGAGCCATTGTTCCTTCAGGAGCTTCAACAGGAGCATTTGAAGCAGTTGAACTTAGAGATGGAGATAAAAATAGATATTTAGGAAAAGGCGTTTTAAATGCAGTGAAAAATGTCAATGAAATAATTGCACCAGAAATCATAGACTTTGATGCCCTAGATCAAGTTGGAATAGATATGGCTATGATAGAGCTAGATGGTACACCTAATAAGGCAAAATTAGGTGCAAATGCAATATTAGGAGTTTCAATGGCAGTAGCAAGAGCAGCTGCAGAATCCTTAGGACTACCATTGTTCCAATACATAGGTGGAGTGAACTCTAAAACTTTGCCAGTGCCAATGATGAATATCTTAAATGGCGGTCAACATGCTGATAATAATGTAGATATTCAGGAGTTTATGGTTATGCCTGTTGGTGCACAAAACTTTAGAGAAGCTTTAAGAATGGGTGCAGAAGTATTTCATAGCTTGAAGAAAGTTCTGAAAGAAAAAGATCTTAATACAGGTGTAGGTGATGAAGGAGGTTTTGCTCCTAATCTAGCATCTAACGAAGAAGCATTGCAAGTTATAATGGAAGCTATTGATAAGGCAGGTTATAAACCAGGAGAAGATATAATGTTAGCATTAGATGTAGCTGCTACAGAGCTATATGACAAAGATGAAAACAATTATAATTTAGCTGGTGAAGGTGTAGTAAAAAATGCAGAGCAAATGGTAGAATTTTATGATATGTTAATCAAGAAATATCCAATTATATCTATAGAGGACGGATTGGATGAAGATGATTGGGAGGGTTGGAGACTACTTACTGAGAGATTAGGAAGTAAGGTACAACTAGTAGGAGATGATCTTTTTGTTACTAATACTGAAAGATTAAGCAAAGGTATTAACGAAAAAACAGCTAATTCTATACTTATAAAGTTAAATCAAATAGGAACAATAACTGAAACCTTAGATTCTATAGAAATGGCTAAAAGAGCAGGTTATAGTGCTGTTATATCTCACAGATCAGGGGAAACTGAAGATACTACCATAGCTGATTTAGTAGTGGCAGTAAATGCTGGTCAAATTAAAACTGGTGCTCCATCACGTACTGATAGAGTTGCAAAATATAATCAACTTTTAAGAATAGAAGAGCTACTAGAATTTACATCTAGATATCCTGGAAAATCAGCTTTTTATAATATAAAATAAAGTATAATATTAGTAATATTTAGCAATAATAAAAGAATGATAAAATCTCTTTTGTTATTGCTTTAGTTTTATTAGTACTATAATGAAATATTAGATAACTGACTTTAGGGTAAAAATCCTTTAAAAAGTAGGAAATATCTCTATATTTCAATAATGCAAATGATAATATTTATTGATTTTAAATATGACCTATGTTAAAATATGTATGGTAATTACATAGAGGAGGTGGAAATAATGAGGACAGTATTTATGATTATACAAGTTTTAGCCAGTTTAGTATTGATTGGTAGTATACTTCTACAATCAGGTAAGAGTGCTGGATTATCAGGTTCAATAGCTGGTGGAGCTGAGCAGATTTGGGGAAAGCAAAAAGGAAGAGGATTCGAGGCGATACTAAGTAAAGTAACAACTGTTGGTGCTATTGCATTTATCATTACATCATTAATCTTAGTATATTTACAATAAAAACAAAAATGGAAGTTGTAATAGCTTTACTTAAGCAGGTATGGCTTCCTAAAATATTATAAACAACACAGAAAAAGACAACACAAGATTTCTTGTTGTAAAGGGAGGATAATAAATGAGTTTAGAATTTTTTGCGCCTATAATGGGGGCAGTAGCATTAATATTTGCATTTATTCTGGCTGGAAAAATTAATGCGGTTGCAATTGGTACTGAGAGAATGAAAGAAATATCTTCATATATACATGAAGGTTCAATGGCATTTTTAACAAGAGAGTATAAAGCTTTAGCAATATTTGCGGGTATTTTATTTGTTGTATTAGGAATAGGAATTGGTTGGACAACAGCTATATGTTTCTTAATTGGAGCTTTATTTTCAGCATTAGCTGGTTTTTTTGGAATGCAGGTTGCAACAAAAGCAAATGTTAGAACTGCAAATGCAGCAAGAGAAAGTGGTATGAACAAAGCACTAGGCGTTGCTTTTAACGGTGGTGCGGTAATGGGAATGTCGGTAGTAGGATTAGGACTTATAGGTGTTGGTGTACTTTATATAATATTTAAAGATCCTGAAATAATTACTGGGTTTGGACTTGGTGCTTCTTCTATTGCGTTGTTTGGACGTGTTGGTGGAGGTATATATACAAAAGCTGCAGACGTAGGTGCTGATTTAGTTGGTAAAGTAGAAGCAGGTATACCTGAAGATGATCCAAGAAACCCTGCTGTTATTGCAGATAATGTTGGTGATAATGTTGGTGACGTAGCAGGTATGGGTGCTGATTTATTTGAATCTTACGTAGGATCTATAATTGCAGCTATTACCCTAGGTGTGGTAATGCCTAATATAGACCCAACTAGTGGAGCAGTATTCCCACTATTATTGGCTACTGTTGGAATACTTGCATCTATTATAGGAACATTTTTTGTTCGTGCTGATGAAAATTCAGACCCACATAAAGCATTAAACATGGGAACCTATGTGGCGGCACTAATTGTTATCATAGCAGCATTTTTCTTAAGTAGAACGATGTTTGGTGATTTAAATGCTTTCTGGGCAATTACTGCTGGATTAATTGTAGGTACAATTATTGGAAAAGTAACAGAGGTTTATACATCAGGAGATTATGCTTCAGTTAAAAAGATAGCACAACAATCTGAAACTGGTCCTGCTACTACAATAATTAGTGGTTTAGCTGTGGGTATGTACTCAACTGCTATACCTATATTATTTATAGCAATAGCAATATTAGTAGCATTTAAATTTGCAGGGCTTTATGGTATAGCCTTAGCTGCAGTTGGTATGTTATCAACAACTGGTATAACAGTAGCTGTAGATGCATACGGACCAATAGCAGACAATGCTGGTGGTATTGCGGAGATGTCAGAACTACCTAAGTCAGTTAGAGCTATCACTGATAAGCTTGATGCAGTAGGTAATACTACAGCTGCAATAGGTAAAGGTTTTGCTATTGGATCAGCAGCACTTACTGCTCTTGCGTTATTTGCTTCATATTCACAGGTTGTTAAGTTAGAAAAAATAGATTTACTAGATCCTCTTGTAGTAGTCGGATTATTAATAGGAGCAATGCTTCCATTCTTATTCTCAGCTATGACAATGGAGTCAGTTGGTAAGGCTGCATTCCAAATGATAGAAGAAGTAAGAAGACAGTTTAAAGAAATTCCTGGAATAATGGAAGGAAAAGCTAAGCCTGATTATGCAAGATGCGTAGATATCAGTACAGCAGCAGCCCTTAAAGAAATGCTTGTTCCTGGTGTTATGGCAGTTGTAGCACCTCTTGCTACAGGATTAATTCTTGGACCTGAAGCTTTAGGTGGTTTGTTAGCAGGAGCTCTTGCATCAGGAGTAGTAATGGCAATTATGATGGCTAATGCTGGTGGTGCATGGGATAATGCTAAGAAATATATTGAAGAAGGTAATCATGGTGGAAAGGGTAGTGAGCCTCATAAGGCAGCAGTTGTTGGTGACACTGTAGGAGATCCATTTAAAGATACATCTGGACCATCTATTAATATCCTTATTAAGCTTATGACTATAGTTGCTCTAGTGTTCGCACCATTATTCCTAAGATTCGGGGGATTATTTTAATAATATTAAATAATATAAATCCTACTTCAGATGCTGAAGTAGGATTTATTTATGTATATAGAAAAAATAAGGAAGGAGGAAAAATGTGGATATAAAAATTACAACTGAAAGTATATACAATATGAAGGAATTTTATTTTGCTATGTTCATTCTACTTATGAATATTTATGGAGTTTTTATTATCTATATTGATAAAAATAAATCTAAGAAAAATAAATGGAGAATAAGAGAACGAAGTCTATTTCTTATAGCCATATTAGGGGGAGCGGCAGGAATAATGATGGGAATGACTATGTTTAGGCATAAAACCCAACACAGTAGTTTTACCATTGGAATTCCTTTGATATTTATTTTAAATATTTTAATTGGTTGCAGTTTATTTTATTGGATATATATAAGATAAACACAATAATAGGACGCTATTTCCTAGGAAATGTAGGAAACTAACGTAAAGGATGTACTATATGTGTAAAATTTTATTAATTGGTAAGAATAACTATAACGAGTTTATGAAATGATTTTACACATTATTTATTTTTAAACTTAAGACAGGAGGAGTTAAAGTGGTAAATAGAGAGAAAATATTGGAGTTTATGAGAGAAAAAGCTTATAATCCAATGTCAGATAGTGATTTAGCTAATGTTTTTGATATAGGGTCAGATGAAACAGGGGTTTTTTATTCTACCTTAGATGATATGGAAAAAAGGGGAGAAATAATTAAAACGAAAAAAAATCGCTATGCTGCACCTGAGAGGATGAATCTGATTGTAGGTAAGCTACAAATGCACGGAAAAGGATTTGGGTTTATACTTTCTGAAGTAGAAAGCTATCCTGATGTTTTTGTACCTTCTACTGAGTTAAATGGTGCTATGCATTATGATAAGGTTATAGGAAGAATAACTAGAAAAAGTGGAGATGGGAAAAAGTCTGAGGGAGAAATAATAAGAATAATAGAACGTGCAAATGAAGAAATTGTAGGTACTTTTGAAAGTAGTAGGAATTTTGGGTTTGTAGTTCCTGATGACAAAAGAATTAATATGGATATATATATACCTAAATCTGAAGTTAATGGTGCTAAAGATGGGTATAAGGTAATAACACATATTACAAGATGGCCAGAACCAAGAAGAAATCCAGAGGGAAAAGTAATAGAAGTGCTAGGACACAAAGATGATGTAGGTACTGATATTATTTCTATTATAAAAAAACATAAACTTCCAGAAGAATTTCCTAAAAAAGTTGAGGAAGCTGCTATTGCAATACCAGAAGAAATACCTCAAGAAGAATTTGATAAAAGAAGAGATCTAAGAAATGAAACAATTATAACCATAGATGGAGCAGATGCAAAGGATCTTGATGATGCAGTTTCAATTAAAGTATTAGATAATGGGAATTATCTTCTAGGTGTACATATTGCAGACGTTACCCATTATGTAAAAGAACAAGGAGCATTAGATAAAGAGGCATTAAAAAGAGGGACCAGTGTTTATTTAGTAGATAGAGTTATTCCTATGCTTCCTAGAAAGCTTTCAAATGGCGTATGTAGTTTAAATCCCAAAGTAGATAGACTTACTTTGTCTGTAAATATGGAAATTAATACAGAAGGAAAAGTAATGAATCATGAAGTATACGAAAGTGTTATTAAAACCAGTGAAAGAATGACATATACAGATGTATCTGATATATTAGAAAATGAAGATGAAAAATTAATGAAAAGCTATGATTATTTAATAGATACTTTTAAAGCTATGGAAAAATTATCATTGATTTTAAAAAAACGCCGAGATGATAGAGGAAGTATAGATTTTGATTTTGATGAATCAAAAATAATATTAGATGAAAAAGGAAAACCTATAGAAATTAAAAAATCTGAAAGAAGGATAGCAAACAGGATAATAGAAGAATTTATGCTTATTTGCAATGAAACTGTATCTGAACATTTTTATTGGACTGAAATACCTTTTGTGTATCGTATACATGAAGAACCAGATCTTGAAAAAATTGAAGCTTTTAATAAATTTATTCATAACTTTGGATATCACTTAAAAGGTGTAACAAATGAAGTGCATCCTAGTACTTTGCAGGATTTAATTAAAAAGGTTGAAGGCAGAAAAGAAGAAAAAATAATCAATACTCTAATGTTGAGAGCATTAAAAAAAGCTATTTATTCTCCAACGAATTCAGGTCACTTTGGACTAGCTGCACAATATTATTCTCACTTTACTTCACCTATAAGAAGATATCCTGACCTACAGATTCATAGAATCATCAAAGAAACTTTACGTGGTAAAATAACTGGAAAGAGAATTAAAAACCTTAAAGAAATAGTAACTAAAGCTGCACAAATTTCTTCGGATCGAGAAAGATTGGCAATGGAAGCAGAGCGAGAAACAGATGATTTGAAAAAGACGGAGTTTATGACATATCATATTGGAGAAGAATTTGAAGGAATTATCGGTAGTGTAACTTCATTTGGTATGTTTGTGGAACTGGACAACACTATAGAAGGTCTAGTAAGGATTAGTTCTCTGGTAGACGATTATTATATATTTGATGACGAAAACTATCTATTTAGAGGTGAAAGAACAAAGAAAACATATAAAATTGGTGATCCAGTTCGTATAAAGGTAATAAAAGCAGATGTGTCTCAAAAGGAAATTGACTTTATGTTATTAGAATAATACAATGGTCTATAAGGAGATACCATATGGTATCTCCTTAAGACTGTTGAAAAGCACTGGTTTTTGTCATTCTGAATGTAACGATAGTTGAATAAAGAATCTTGAAAGCCACTCAAATACTAAGATTCTTCGCTACACTCAGAATGACAGTCTCGAGGCTGTGTTATAGGAAGGAGTTTGCAAAATGTATAAGCTTGTGGTTAGTGATATGGATGGAACATTGCTAAATAGTACTGGTAATGTATCTGAAAAAACAAAACAAATATTTAAGGAATTATTAGATAAAGGTATACATGTAGCAATAGCTACAGGAAGGATATTTACTTCAGCTAGAGTATATGCAAAGCATTTAGAGATTGTTACTCCTATAATTGCCTGTAATGGTGCTATTGTAAAGGATTTACATAATAATAGTATTATATATGAAAGTCATATAGAACCAGAAGTGTGTTTTAAGGTTTTCGATATATGTAGGGAAAATGATTTATATTTCCATTTCTATACAGAAGAAAAATTTTATACTAAAAAGTTGGCTTATAGTGCATTAAAATATATCGAATGGAATAAAGCTATGAAGGAAGAGGAACAATTAGATATACAGCTTATAGATGATCCTTATGAGCTAGTATCTAATTTTGATGAAAAGGTCTATAAAATTCAAATTAACACAGATGATATGGAGCTTTTAAATAAAATGCGTCAGGTCTTAGAAAAAATAAAAGAAGTAGAGATAAGCAAATCATGGCATAATAATATTGAGATTATGAATAAAGGTGTATCTAAAGGAAATGCGGTAAAGCATTTAGCTCAGTCTTTAAATATCAAAAGTGAAGAAGTCATATGCCTAGGTGATAATGAAAATGATATTAGTATGCTTACCTATGCAGGTTTAGGAATTGCAATGGGTAATGCAGAAGAAATAGTAAAAAAATCAGCTAATTATGTGACTGTAACAAATGATGAAGATGGAGTGGTTAAAGCTTTAGAAAAATTTGTACCATAAAGTAAAATTAGAATAACACATAAAATTTCAAATAATTCCCTGCCTACTTGACATAATCTGCAATGCATGTTATGATAAGACTCAAGATTTAAAAGGGGCATTCAAAGAAGGTGTGAATATGGGACAATATAAAGTAATTGCTAACAATAAAAAAGCTAGGCATGACTATTTTATCGAAGAAACCTATGAGGCTGGAATAGCACTTACAGGTACTGAGGTAAAATCCATACGAATGGGTAGGATTAATCTAAAGGATAGTTATGCAGAGGTAAATGGTGGTGAGATATTTATCCACAATATGCACATAAGCCCATATGAACAGGGAAATATTTTTAATGTTGATCCTGTTAGAACTAGAAAGCTTCTTCTACACAAAAAAGAAATAAATAAACTTCTAGGTTATACAACTCAACAAGGGTTAACTATAGTACCATTGAAAGTGTATATTAATGAAAGAGGTCTTGTTAAACTATCAATAGCAGTAGCTAAGGGTAAAAAGTTATATGATAAACGTCATGATATCGCCAAAAAAGATGCTCAAATGAGAATTAAAAAAGAACTACGTGAAAGACAAAGATCATATTAGATCTTTACTATATATCATGGGGGCGTATTGGTTTCGACGGGGGTATGGAGTCATCGAGTAGCGAGTGGAGGTTTTTCCTTGGGGTCCGCCTTAAAAAACTGGGGAACATAAAGATAAACGCAAACGATAATTACGCATTAGCAGCTTAGTATAGCTGCTCGTCCTACCCAGGTTGCCTACGGCTTGGAGTTAGGGCGTCAACTTAGTGGGGAACTACATTAGGGGTGTCTCGACCTAAATGTAGATAAATTGGGACTGGTCAAAGGTATAGCCTGTCATTGGGGGATACTAGCGACGAGAATCTAAATCAATGACTGTACTCGGAGAAGCTTGTGATAAAGTGCTTTCGGACAGGGGTTCGATTCAAAAAGAGTCGCCTTGCAGTGTGAACTGTAAGTGAAAATCTGGCTTACATCGGTGAAACCGTAACGTTAAAGATCGACGGCAATACCGAGGGGTAAAGGGAGAAATCTCGAAGCCCTGTATCGACTCATAGGCATCCTATAAGGATGTACTAGGATGGAAGTTATTTTGGTGAATTTCCCAAAATATAAGACTTTCATAACACGCCAGAGGACTTCAATTGAAGTTCAAGATATAGTCAGCACCATTGGAAACAATGGATAAAAGTGTCCCCTCGCCTCCACCAATTAAATCTACGAATCAATGAAAGTCGCATTTTATGCGGCTTTTTTCATGTGAAATTTTTTATCTTACTAAAAATGGATAGTTAGAAAAATAACCTATTCTTCTGTCTATGTACTACGGTAAATCATTATTGTGCCGAAATGTGACGAACGAAAGATGGAGGATTTTGTATAGTGCCAAGGGGACAGAACGTATATATATAGTGCCAAGGGGACAGTATATATATAGTGCCAAGGGGACAGGAACCTTGGCATTTAAATTATTAATATTGATAATGTAGAAATATATATATAGTGCCAAGGGGACAGGAACCTTGGCATTTAAATTATTAATATTGATAATGTAGAAACATTATAATACAATTATATGTAAGAGAATTTAATATAAAACTCATAAATTTATTCACTTACAATTTTCTCTATATTTAATTAGGGGTGAATGTTATGCCAAGAAGAGCTAGAAGAAGAAGTGAGACTGGTATCTATCATGTTATGCTAAGAGGAATTAATAAGCAGCCTATATTTGAAAATGAAGATGATAAAAGTAGATTTATTACCATAATTAGAGAGTATAATAAATCTGAAAAGTTTCAGATTTACGGTTATTGTTTAATGGATAATCATGTTCATCTATTAATACATGAGGGAGAAGATGCTATCTCTACAGTAATCAAAAGAATATGTTCTAGTTATGTATATTGGTATAATAAAAAATATGAAAGAGTAGGACATTTGTATCAAGAAAGGTTCAAAAGTGAATGTGTAGAGGATAATAATTACTTTATTAATGTTCTTAGGTATATCCATCAAAATCCAGTCAAAGCTGGAATGGTAAAAGCTATTGAAGAATATAGATGGTCCAGTTATAACTGTTACATAGGAAAAGTTGATGGTATAAATTACGAATATGGATTATCAATATTTTCAGAAAATGATTCAGAAGCGAGAAATAAATTTATCAAATTTATGAATGAAGAAGGTAATACCAATCATATAGATTACGATGATTTTGTAAAATTTACAGATCAAGAAGTGGTACAAGAGATATTATCTAGGGGTTTAGGTAGCATAAGTGAACTGAAAATGTTAGACTCTGAAAAAAGGAATCTTATACTGAAAGAATTAAAAAACATTAAAGGAGTATCAATCCGTCAACTTTCAAGATTAACAGGATTATCCAGAACATTAATAAGAGAGGCATAAATGCCAAGGTTCCTGTCCCCTTGGTCTGTTGGAAATTTGAAAAGGAGATATTAAATGAGAGCATACGAAAATAAAGAAGAATTAAAAAGTGAAATTAAGAAAATGTATGAAAAATACATTTTAGAATTTGATAACATTCCAGAAAATCTTAAGGATAAAATATATGAAGAAGTGGACAGAACTCCTGCAGAAAATCTTTCCTATCAAGTGGGGTGGACAACTTTAGTTTTAAAGTGGGAAAATGATGAAAGATTAGGATTAGAAGTCAAAACGCCAACTGAAATGTTTAAATGGAACCAGTTAGGTGAATTGCATCAATGGTTTACATATACATATGCTCACTTATCTTTAAGTGAATTAAAAGATATGCTCGAAGAAAATATTAATGATATTTATAAAATGATAGATGATATGACAGCGGAGGAATTATTTAAACCCCATAAAAGGAAGTGGGCTGATGAAGCTACAAAAACAGCGGTATGGGAAGTATATAAATTTATTCATGTAAATACAGTTGCGCCGTTTGGCACTTTTAGGACTAAGATAAGGAAATGGAAAAAAATAGCGTTATAAATAGCAATTTGCAAGTAGTATTGATAGATAATATCTTTAAAATATGAATTAACCTGTAAAAACAAGGATGAGAAAGTATGAATAAAAAGATTACAGTAATAATTGTTTTGCAAATTATTATTTTTTTACTTTCAATAGGGTGTGAGTCTTCTAATAAATCTATAGACAACACCTCTTTAAACATAGCTGATTTTTATGGAGAATACAAATTTGATGAAGTTGTTTATATGCGCAAATCTTCAGCAATAACTGAAGAACAATATCAAAATGACTTAAAAATAGTAACAGAAACTTTCACAGATGTAGAGTTTTCAATAGGAGAGAGCTATTTCTATGAAACATCAGGAACATTTGGAGAAAAGCCATCAGAAGGTTTTGAATTTATAACCGTGAAGGACTACGGTGATAAATATTATGATGACTTAGCCAGAGAAAATCTTGAGAATTTTGAGGGTCTGAGTTTTATATTTGACTATGATGATATAAAAAAGGAATTAGATGTCCATGAAATCAAACATTATACTATGTATGTAGAAGATGGCGTTTTGTCAAATCCTATGTTTTATATAACAAAAGATAATATTTTTGTTGCCATGGAAACTATATCCTTTGGAGAAGTAGAAGACGATTTAAAAGGATATACTCACTATATATTGAAATTAAAAAAAATTTAACAATGGCTTCTATCTTGAAATATAATCTTTAAAATTAAACAATTAAATGAAGGAAATTATATAGTTTTTACTTTTATATCGAAGGTGTTTTATAGTGTTAGTTGGACATGATTCTAATTTAGCGAATTAAGAAAAGTTTATATAACAGGAGGCATAAAAAATGCAATACGGTCCAAATCCAAATGCGATATATCCAAACGATGCAATAAAAAGTGTTTGTTATATTAAAAATGTGATTACACGCCCCAATATTATTGTTGGGGATTATACCTATTATGATGATATCAACGGAGCAGAAAAATTCGAAGAACACATTACACACCATTATGAATTTATTGGCGATAAATTGATTATTGGTAAGTTTTGTGCTATTGCTAAAGGCATAGAATTTATTATGAATGGTGCAAACCACCGAATGAACTCTGTGACAACCTATCCGTTTAATATCATGGGCAACGGCTGGGAAAAGGTAATGCCATATCTTAAAGATTTGCCACTTAAGGGCGATACTGTTGTTGGTAATGATGTTTGGATTGGGCAAAATGTTACTGTTATGCCTGGAGTTTGCATAGGTGACGGAGCAATTATTGCAGCAAACTCAATAGTTACAAAAGATGTTCCTACATATCATATTGCAGGTGGAAATCCAAGTAAAACTATTAAGAAAAGGTTTGAAGATAAATTGATCGATTATTTGTTGGAATTGAAATGGTGGGACTGGTCAGCAGAAAAAATATTTTCTAATCTCGAAATACTTTGTAGTTCTGATTTGGATAGGATTAAATCCATTAAGTAATTTTCCATAATGAACATAATCTGTAATAAACAAGATAGCAAAATCGAATGTCCAGTGCCAAGGGTGCCAAGGGGACAGGAACCTTGGCAATTAAATTATTCACATTGATAATGCAGAAACATTATAATACAATTATAGTTAAGAGAATTTAATATAAAACTCATAAATTTATTCACTTACAATTTTCTCTACAAGGCTCCTGTTCCCTTGGTCTGCCCTAAAAAAACAGCATAAAATATGTTCAAATAAATTTTTATTTAGGATATAATAGAACTAAGTAAAAAGGTAAGGTGGTGCTTAAATGAATACAGCTAAAACAATACTATATAAGCTAATTAAAGAAACACCTGATATAACCAAGGAGAGATTCTCCTTATCCCAATACCCTTCAGTGATCTAACTTCAACAAAGAAGAGACCTGTACTAGTATTATCAAATTCAAGTTATAATTTTTTAACTTGTTAGATTACTAACACTATTAAAAATTTTCCATTACACGTTAATTTAGATGAAAGAAGCAAGACTTCTGGAGTTATAATGTGTCTTACAACAGGTAAAAGCTTTGGATGCAAATGCAAGACATGTATATTTCCATGAAGAGGCACCAAGAGATATTGTAGAGGAAGTATTAGACATTTTATTAGGGCTTATTGAAATTGAAAAAAAATTTGGTAATAATATATAAAACTTTTTGTTTTGGTAATTAAGCTAAACAAACTAAATAATACAATATAAAGCCTTAATTTACATTTTGCGAATTAAGGCTTTTATAATGCCCTAAATTGCTTATAAAAATTCTTTTTTGATTTTGTATATGATAATCTAAAATTACATAGAGCTTAAAAAATCTATCTATGGATAATGAAATAATGGATAATAATGTTTTCTTCATATATTACTGTGCATATCGCCCGGTGTTTTTTTATGTAGTTAAAAGAGATATCAATAAATACATAATGAAATTTAATATAATTTTATTGTGAAACGATAAAAAACTTGTTATAATGAAATTGTGAATAATTTTAAGTGAGGTGTTTTATATGAAACGAGAAACAATCTTTTTAAAACTTGCTGTTTGTTTAATTGGAATGCCTATTCTTGCTTTATGTATATTTGGTTTACCTATGATAGCTAAGGACGCAGCAGAAAGCAGTTTGAAAATGGCTTATATTTTATATGGCATTTTAATAGTTATGTATATGTCAGCTATACCATTTTTTCTTGCGTTGTATCAGGCATTTAAACTTTTAAACTATATTGATACTAATAAAGCTTTTTCAGAGTTATCTGTAAAAGCTTTAAAAAATATAAAAAATTATGCAACTACAATCAGTATATTATATATACTTAGCATGCCACTTTTCTATATAGTTGGTGAAATAGACGATGCTCCTGGGGCGACATTGATTGGAATGATCTTTATTTTTGCACCAATGGTTATTGCAGTCTTTGCTGCTGTACTCCAAAAGTTATTAAAAAATGCCATAGATATTAAAAATGATAATGATCTAACGATATGAGGTGAATAATATGGCGATTATAATCAATATTGATGTAATGCTAGCTAAAAGAAAAATGAGTGTTACAGAACTTTTCGAAAGGGTTGGAATAACTATGGCTAACATTTCAATACTAAAGAATGGAAAAGCAAAAGCTATTAGGTTTTCAACATTAGAAGAAATATGCAAAGCTTTAGAATGTCAACCAGGTGATATTTTAGAATATAGAGAGGATATTGTGGAGTAGTATTTTAAAAAATGAAAAATAAAAGTAATTGAAACTTATGAGGTGAACTATGTATGATATTATAATAGTAGGGGCAGGTCCTGCTGGAGCTAATCTTACACGATTAATTGGAGATAAATATAAGATTTTGTTAATAGATAAACGGGATTTAGACAATGAGAATCCCCAAAACCATATAAATAAATGCTGTGGTGGGTTACTAGCGCCGGATGCTCAGAAAATGATTGCAAAGTTGGGCTTAGGGATACCTAAAGATATTCTAGTCCATCCACAACTTTTTGCTGTAAGAACTATTGATTTAACAAATAATCTGGAAAGGCTGTATCAGAGATTTTATTATAATATGGATATGGAAAAGTTTGATAGTTGGTTGATTTCTATATTGCCAAAAGGTATTGATAAGAAGTTTAACTCTCTTTTTAAAAGCTTTGACCAAATACCAGGTGGATATGAAATCAAATATATTTATAATGGACAAGAGATAACTGCAAAGGCAAAAGTTATCGTAGGTGCTGATGGTGCCTCTTCTAAATTAAGAAAATGTATTAGGAATGACAAAAATAGCCCTGAAAACTACATCGCAATTCAGGAATGGTTTAAAAGTCCAGGTGATATGCCCTATTTTACAGCAATTTTTGATGAAGAAATAAGTGACTTTTACTCTTGGATAATACCAAAAGAAGATTATATATTATTAGGATCGGCTCTTAGACCAAAGCAAAATACCAGAGAAAAGCACGATATATTAAAAAAAAAA
>SWCE01003951.1_pt1 | contig 93958 bp, 100 predicted proteins | sample 4690061 | NCBI WGS metagenome assembly SWCE01 (sample SAMN10267279, study PRJNA491770) | bioreactor metagenome | isolation source: DHS bioreactor inoculated with subseafloor sediment | place: Japan: off Shimokita Peninsula | collected 2012-10 | reverse complement strand
ATACATTTAGAATCTTTCTTTAAGGTCTTAAAACCATAGATCCTTCGTGTACACTCAGGATGACAAAATGGAGACTTTTTTTAGTAGTATTGTATACACTTAGGATGACAACCAAAGAAAATGGGAGGGGTTGTTGTGGGAAATCAAAAGGGATATACACTAATTGAGGTTATGGCTACTATTGTAATACTCTTAGCTCTTACATTAGTGATACTTCCTAATATTAATGGAACAGCCTCTTATATAAAACTAAAAGCCAGTGCCAGAACCTTAGTAAATGAAATAAGGTATACTCAACAGCTGGCTATAGCAAATAAAGCTCCAGCTACAATCACTTTTAATAAGCTTGATGGGACTTTTAAAATTACTCAATTATTAAAAAATGTAAAGTTAGGTAGTTTAATTGAAGGTGTGGAATTTGACACTATGTCCTTTAAGGATAACGCATGTATTTTTAGCTCAGATGGTAGTCCAAATGGAGGGTCTATTTATATACGATTTAAGGATAAATACTTTACTATTACAGTAAGACCTGTTACAGGAAGAGTGGTAGTTTATGATTATAAAAAATAACAAGGGATTTACTCTAGTAGAGCTTTTAGTTGCATTAGGTATATTGTCAATGGTTTTATTGCCCTTGACCATGACTGTAACTACAGGCTATAGAACTTTTTATGTTCAAGAAGAAAATATTGATGTTATGCAAAATGGAAGGTTTGCCCTAGATAGAATAACAAATAAAATCAGAAAAGCAAACCCAGAGGATTTAGAGGTTTCAAATAATACTCTAAAGGTAGATAATTATACTTACTATAAACAGGGTACTCAACTAATGGAAAAAATCAATAATACCAGTAATGATATAGCTAGGTATATCGAAACTTTTTTTATAACTAAAAATGATAATTCTCAAGGACAGATAAAGTCCATTGATATAACAATTATTCTTAAAAGTCAAAGATCAAAGGATTACACCTTAAAAACCACAGTATACATCAGAAATAGATAAGGGGGTGCCTAATGTTAAATAAAAAACTACTAGGCATAGAAATAGGTACATTTAACACTAAAATAATTGTATGCGAAAATAAGGGTAAAAAAATAATTATAAAGGGTTATAGAATAATAAAAACTCCTACAGATGCCTTCTCCCATGATGATACTCTTAATATACCTGTATTGACTCCTGTTATAACTAAAGCGTTTGAGGAGCTTAAATGCAAAAAAGCAGAATGCTTTGTAGTTTTATCTAGTCGTAGAGCTATTGTCAGAGAGCGAGATCTTCCTAAGGTAAGCCCTAAAGATATGAGTCCTTTAGTGCAATATGAGGCAGAACAGTTATTGCCCTATAATATTGATGAGTTTATTACAGATTATAGAGTTTTAGGAGAAGAAAATGATGATGAAAAGGATTTGTTTAGGGTAATGATAGTAGCTGTTCCTAAGGAAATTATAAATAGCTATACAGAGCTTATAAAGGAATGTAATTTAAAATTAAAAGGAATAAATGTATATCAAAACTGCGTTTATAAATATGCTTCTAAGTTTTTAATACAGGAAAGTAAAAATACCTTATTAGTGGATATAGGAGATAGATTTACAAAAATGACTATTTTTGAAGATAGAGAGTATTTTGTAAATATTAATTCCGAAATTGGAGGCCATGATGTAACTCAAGAAATTTCACTTATGCTAGGATGTTCTATGGAGCAAGCTGAAGGAATAAAGCTGAAAAATAGTGAGTTAATATCTAGTACAGCTATATCTATAGATAAAGGTGAAAATATGGTACAGAATGTGAAAGTATCATTAGAGTCCTCTTATAGTGAAATCAGTAATGAAATAACTAAAATAATAGACTTTTTTAGAACTAGAAAATATGGTGCTAAGATTGATCAAATTGTGTTGTTTGGAAAAGGTTCTTGTGTTAAAGGATTATCTGAATATCTGGAAAATATCCTAGATATTAATGTTACTGATATAAATGTATCCCCAGAAATAACCTACAATACTGAAGAGATTGATAACTGTACTTATAAAGCATTAGTTCCAACCATAGGTGCAATCACAAGGGGGATTTGATAAATGTTAAAACCCAAGTTAAAAAAAATTACTCTTAAAGATTATAATAATAAAGATATAAATTTACTACCACAAGATATTATTCTTAAAAAGAAAAAAAAATATAGAATGTCTTTAACGATACTTACTGTTATATTGGCAATAGGTTTAATGTCAGGATATTACTTTTATCTACTATATCAAATTAAAATAACTAACAATGAAAACCAAATAAAAGCTAATCATATTGAAGAACTTTTACAAAAGGAAAAGCAACAAGAGCTACTAGAGGTGTTACAACAAAAAATAGATATCAAAAGTCAACATTTAATGGATATAGAAAAGTCTAGTTCGTCTATGCCATTGATAGTTTCAATATTGGAAAATAATCTGCCTGAGGATATACACTTTTTAAATCTATCTATAGGTGTAGGGGGAGAAATATCCATAAGTGGTCTGTCTAGTAGTGAAGTTTCAATAGCAGAATTTATTCATAACTTAAAAGAAAGCAAAGCCTTTAATGATGTGTTCGTGTCTAATATTACATATAGTAACGATACAAATGCTAATAATCTCTATTCCTTTAATTTGCTTTGCAAGAATAGGGGGCAATAAGATGAGTCTATCAAAAAGAGAAAAAATATTATTACTTATATTATTTGTTGTAATAATTTTTTATATATATTTCAACTACTTATACACTCCTAAATATGAAGAATTGTTGGCATTAAGAGAAAAGTATGAAGAAAATTCTGTTTTAGAAAAAAGAACTGAAAATGCTCTAAAAAATAGTGATGAAATAGGACGGATTTTAGAAAATATAAAAATAAAATATAATCAACTGGAAACTACCTTACCTTCTGCTGTTCATCAAGAAGAGATAATCATTCTTATAAAGGGTATTATGGATAATAACTCTATAAATTTAAAAACTGTAGGTTACAGTGTAGAGAAAAAAGACGATACAAATAAAGATGAAGGCGTAACAGTTTCAGAAATGATTGATAATTATGAAAGATTCTTAGAGGGTGAATCCAATATTGATCTTTCAAGTAGCTTAAATATATCTAAACAGAAAGATGAAGAAGAACAAAATCCTGAAGGGGAAGAAAATATAAGTAAAAGTGTTAAATATATGGATGTAAATATTAGCTTTACAGGTAAGTATGACAATCTTAAAGCTGCTTTAATAGATATAGAACAAAGTGCTAGAAAAATCATTATAAAGTCTATATCTTTAGCGGAAGCAGAAAATGAAGTTGTAGGAAATCTGGCTATAGCCTTTCCATACTATGAGTTGGAAAAAAGAAAACAAATTGAAAATTGGCCTTTTAATGATATATATGGTAATACTCAGCCTTTTGCAATACCTAATGATTATAAGTTTAAATTATCTACAGACAAAGAAAATACTGTAGAGGATTTAAATGAAGAAAACGAAAAAAATATTTCTACAGAATCAGATTTTTATATTATTTTAAAACCTTTTATTAGTGATTTACCAACAGTGTCTATAGGAAAGTATCCATATAGATATTCAGAGATATATGTCAAAAGCCAAGCACCTGAAAAGGTTAGTATATTTATAAAAGAAGAAAATGATAAGTACTATTATAGATATGAAAACTCTATGGACTCATATCCTAAGGGTAATGATACTTGGGAGGAATTTACTCCCTATAAGGATAATCTAGTACTATCTATTCTTTCAATGAAAAGATTAAACCAAAAGGATCAGTCGGGAATTATATTAAATATAAATAATTCCACTAAAAAACAACTTAATCTTAAAATATATAATGATGATCCAAATAATCCAAGAGTAAAAATTGACACACAAAATGGGCTTATCCGTGTTGAAGGTTTACAGTCATAGTAGGGAGGAATATATGAATCAAAAAGGATTTTCTTTGATTGAGGTTGTTTTATCCCTAGCTATTATAAGTATAATAGTAGTTCCATTTATTCAAATTTTCATAAATTCAACATATACAAATAATCTCTCTAAAAGAGAAATACAGGCAAGTTTCTTGGCACAAAAGTATATGGAGGAAGCTAAGGCTGAGTTAAATTATTTCTCTTTAGTAGATATGGAAGATGTAAGCGAAAGAGCTAATGGGACAATGTTTAAAGAAAATAATGAACAAGACTTTAAAATAGTTACAGAATACAATGATGTAACAAATACTATAAACAAAGGTAATTCAAGTATTTCAGATGGTTCGATAATTATTAAGGATTCTGATTTTGATATATATACTTCTATAGACGAAGGTGAATTTACTAGTTTTAAATTAGATCATACTGAAATACCTGTAATTGATTCTAATACGGTTTCTCTGAAACTATCAACTGATTCAGATAATGAGAAACAAATCAATATGTTTTTAGAAGCTTATTCAACCTTTATAAATACATATAAGTATGAGGATAAAATAGTTTTTATGGTTTCTGTGGACGGAAAGGGTAATACAGATGCAAAGTTTTCCATCTATAATAAAACTGGGAGAAAACTGATACTTTATGAGTTTGATGATAATAACAATAATTTAACTTTTAACGTAGAAGAAGGGGAGGCTGAAATAGTTAAAAATCTAAGTTCCAATACTTCCTCAGAAATACTTAATAATCAAAAGCTTTATAAGGTAACTGTAACTGTATACTTTAAAGATAAAGAATATGAAAGAATAGTATCTCAAATAAGAAATTAATGGGTGATGCCTATGAGAGTAAAAGAAAAACTTAATAATCAGGGTGCTGCCTTACTATTTAGTATATTGCTTTTGTTAATTCTAAGTATTCTAGGAGTAACCTTGATAAGTGTAGCCATAAGTAATCTAAAAATTAATAAAATCAGTGGAGAAATGAATACAGCTATTTACATGGCAGATGGGGCAATAGAAGAAGCTTTATCTGAAATAAATGAAATTACTCACGAAGCTGAAGCTACTGCTAGTCAATGGATTAATGATCCAAGTATGTATAAATCAACTTCTCAGTGGCATAATTTTATGTCTATGATTAATGAACGGTTAAATTATGATGGAGAAGATGAGAGTATCATACCTTTAACTGAAGCTGAAGCTACACAAATGATAGAAGAGCATTTAGAGAATGAGTTTGAAAACAAGTATTTTGGGCAATTAACTGATGATAGTGCTCTTAAAGAAGAGCATCTACAATTACTTAGAGATGTAAAATTTAGACCAACCTTTGATGATAAGAGATCAGTTGAATTAAGAGATTTGGATATTACCTCAGAGTATATAGTAAATGATAAAAAAATTACAGTTTCTATTATATCTCAAGCAGCCTATAATAAGTACAATAAAAAGATGAGTATTGAACTAGATATTATTCTTCCAAAGTATGACTATATAATAGCAAATGAAAAATATAATAAAAAAATATATTTTAATAATATTTATAAAAGAGCTTTAACCAGTGAGGAAAATATCATGGCAGTAGGTGGAGATGTAAATATCAATGGAGATATTTACGCTTACGGAACCTTTCCAGAAGAGGTATGGCCAAGAAATGAAAATGTGGGAGGAGTGATCGCAGGGTATAAAAATCTTGATGGACTAACTTTACCAGTTAAATATCAAAACAAAGGGAGTATATCTGTAAATGGTCATGTGTTGACTCGTACAAATATACAAACTGCTAAAGATAATTCATCTATAAATATCTCTAAAAAAGCCTATTGCGATTCATTACTTATTAATGAAAATTCAAGAAATGGTTCAGTTACTGTTGATGGGCAAGTGATAATGTATGATGATGCAGAAATAAATGGTTTAAACGGAAAAATAATTATTAATGATGATTTATGGGGAGTTTTCAGTGAAGACCCTGGGGGTAATTATAATGATAGAAGTAGTTCTATAATAATTAATTCAGATGGCGGAAGTGAAAAAATAGATATAGCAGGAGGAGCATTTTTAGGAGGTACAGCTTATATCAGTGCATATAAAAAATCTGATTTTATAAATAATGGACTTAAAAACTACTATCAAACTGGTGAAAGTGTGTCCTTAAGCAAATATTCTTCAATATATCAAGTTGTTCTTCCAGAGGAATCTTATGTAGAACTAGTACCATATACTGATGAAGTTAATGATTTTAATTTTGTTGTAGACACTCAAAGTGAAACAAATGGAGTAGCTAATGCAGAATTTAAAATCCAACATTTTCTGAGATATGCCTATTTATATAAAGACGATAATGATAAAAAAATTCTTGCTAAAGATAAAGCAAAAATTACTATTAATGCTATTGATGTGAATGATGCAGAACAAAAAAAAAATTCATATGCCTTTGGAGCAGTAGTTGCTAATGGTAGAATATATAATCCAAATCCAAATAATACAGACTCCTATTTTATTGATTCATGGGACTATAACTTTAATAAGCTACCATCAGTATTAAAGGAAATAGATGAAAAAGCTAATCTTTTAAAAGATAGGAATTATGCAAAAAGTGAAAATAAAACTTCTAGATTTAATGAATTTTTCAATGAATCCATTGATATTACTAATGATATAACTGACTATAATAATTTTTTACTTATAAACCTAGATTCTAGCAAGGACATATATATTAATCCTGATTCTGATATATTTGTACCAGAAGGGAGTATATCATTACATAGAAATGGTAGTATTAGTGGAATCTTACTAACTAAAGGAAATGTGTATATAGGTGGGACATTAGACTATAAAGGTACTATGATTTCTCATAAAAATATAGTTTTTTATGGTGATGGTGAGAAAAATATTCAATATGACGAAGATAAAATAATAACTATGTTGGCAAAAAACAAGGATTTATTCCAATTCTTCTATGGGGATACAGGAAGAAAAATTCAGACTGATGGTAATAGTGCTACTAACAGTTTACAAGTATCTGTTGAGGAAAATAATATATATGATTCTGATGGTATAAAGCCCTATAAAGAATTTACTGTAGATAATATATCCTCAATAGGATCTAATAAAAAGGAAAATATTAAAACCTATAATATAAATACATGGAAGGAAGTGAATTAACATGAGGTTTAAATTTTTTATAGCATTATGTGTAGTATTGCTTTTAGGTGGACAAGCCTTTGCTACTACTGACAACTATGATGAGTTAATTAAAAACAAAGTCACTATTATGGTAGATGGGGTAGAGTTTAATACCTATGATGAAAAACAAAAAATAGACTTACCTGCATTTATTTATGAAAATAGGACTTTGCTTCCTTTACGTAAGACCTTTAGTGTTTTTAATGTTGAGCCTAAATGGGATTCAAAGACAAGAAGTATATCTGCAGAATACAAAGGCAATAAAATCTGGTTGCAAGTAGATAACCCTATAATAAAGATCAATGATGTAGAAAAAGAAATAGATGTTCCAGCAAAAATTTTTAATAATCGTACTTATGTACCAATCAGAAAAATATTTGAGGCTATGGATATGGAGGTTGAATGGGATAATGTAAATAGAAGGGTTATTATTAGTACAGGTCAAAAACTTTCTATTGATCCATTTAATTTTACAATAAGTCATAATAGTTCATTTGATTTTCAAGAAGTAGTTAAGCTTAATGACAATACTGTTGAAATAAACTCAATAAGCAATCCTAGCCAAAATATAGTTGTTTTCCAATATGATAAGGATATCGACGAAACTTTAAAACTAGTGAGAAAAGAAAAACCTTCATTAGAGTATAGTCAGTTAAGGTTTAAACAAAACGAAAAAATTTATTACTCAGAAATGAAAAATGATTTTAACGATAATATACAAAGAATTGTTTTAACTCAAAAAGATGATAAAACATTTCTATGGTACTTTAATAAAATTTCCTATGATGAGTGTGTTGAGATTGTTAATAGTATTTATTAAAAAGGGGTGAAAAAAATGAAAAAGATATCTTTAAAATACCGATTCCAAAGTATACTTTTAATTATTACCATGGCATTTTCTATTACAATAGCCTTTGGAACATACTCTGCCGAGGGAAAAAATGTTGATTTAACTTTAGAGGATACCTTTGATGATAATAGAATTGACAGTAGTCTTTGGCGTACTGTTTTTGGTTCATGGAAAGAAGAATCAAAGCTAATTCATAGTAGAGATTATTTTCTTCCTAATGAAAAATACTTATACCTACGTAAAAATATATCAGGATATAAACATTACGAGATTAGTATTGATATAAAGAAGGCGCCCTTAGAGTATAAAAATGAATATACTGATGGAGGTATAATAATAGGTAATAATTTAATTAATAATTATGAAATATATCTTGATACCTCTAATAAAAGATTTACTATGTATAAGAAAAATTGGTTTTTTAATGATCATTTAGTTTTTAATGAAAAAATAGATGAACTAACTCAGTCAGGAACTTATAACATTGAAATGGTTGTAGACAAAGATAAAAATGCTTATGGTGGTATTATTAACTTAAAAGATTCATCAAATAATCTTTTGTTTTCAAAAGAACTAACGGATATACCTTTACATTTTAATAAAATATATTTATATAGTAAATGGTGGAAATGGTCTGCCTTTGATAATTTTAATCTTTTTGCATCAAAGGAACCTGGGGATATAAATGCTCCTGGAAATTTTAGTACTATTCAAAATGGTGAAAATATAGAGTTGAGCTGGGAAAAAGTTGAAAATACATCATATCTGGAGCTAGTATATTCTAATGAAGAAATAACAGAAGATACGGATGTAACTGTGATTGATTCAAATATAAATAAAAATAATATTAACTATACTCTTCCTATCAGTACTATTGAAGGATTGGAGTATGGAAATGACTATTACTTTGGAATTCGAGCTGTTCATGAGAAAAACAAAAATAAAATTACCTATAGTGATTATGCAATTGACAATGTATATATATTAAGCAAGCCTGAATCACCAATTTATTCAGAATATGATAGTAAGATTGAAATATCTTGGAATCCTTCACCAGGAGCTTATAAATATTATATTAGAAGTGAAAACAATGACATTGGTGAAACAATAGAAAATAAGTATATTATTGATAAACCGTTATCTAATAATATAAATCTATCAAAGCTAAATATAGTTGCCTTTAGAGATGAAAGCTACAGTCAGCCATCTAATTATGCAACTAAATTAGATGTTCAAAAAATAGAAGATCTTGTTGTTTTGCAAAATGGAAATTCATACATTCTTAACTGGACTGCTTTAAGTGATGCTATAGGCTATGAAATATATAGCAGCAAGGATATAGATAATCTAGTAAAGGTAGGGGAAGTATATTCAAATAGCTTTACATTTGATATTTTAAGAGACGGACAATTAATAGATGAATATGGAAACGAAAGGTACTTTGCTGTAAAACCTATATTTGAGAATACAGGTCTTGCAGAATTATCAAATATTGTTTCTGTAGTATTTATGCCATCAATTGATAATATCCTTGAGGGTAATTTTGGAGTGGTAGACAGAGCAAATCCCGATAATATACTCATGGGTAAAAATCCTATTAATATATATTTTGGAGAAACTGTTAGTATGAAATCTTCTTTTACTATTAATAATGGTAGTTTGTACAATTCTATTATTAAATTTAACTTTAAGAATAATGAATTATTTAAATTCACTTTACCTGAACCAGTTATTAGATATAAAGAAGCAAATAGTAATATAATAAAACAACTTGACTATAAAGCAGATTTTTCCTTTGATGATGAAGACTTAAATCTTATTATTAGACCCATAGTTGAAAACAATGTACTCAATCCAGGAAATATAGAAATAAGTATTATGTCTGATATAGTACCTAAAAATGTTAATGAGCTGAAGGAATATATTCAAGATGAAAATTATTATATGAGAAAACTCCCATATGAAATCGAGTCTAAGATTCCAGATACTGTAAACAGAACTATCGAGACAAAAATGCAGATATTATTTAATACAGATAACAAAGAGGTTATAAATGATACTAGAGATTATGAAAGTTCTGAAAGAATATTAAAACTAGAATTAAAAGATATTCCTGAAATTCCTAACGCTTTTTAGTACTATTTAAGATGATATAACTAATTTAAACTGCCTATATATCTATGAACATAGGCAGTTTAAATTTCTTGTTTAAATAAAACTCTAAGGGGGAATAAAAATGTTAAAGAACTATATGGAAGATGTGGTGGATCATATTTTGCCTTCAGTTTTAAAATCATATCCCAATATATGTATTTGTGAAAGATGTGTTGAGGATATAAAGGCAATTGCTTTAAACAAGTTAAAACCTGCATATATAGTCACAGAAAAAGGATCTATCTATACAAGATTACGAGAGATGGAGGTACAGTTTGAGACTGATGTAACTAGAGCTATTATTGATGCAATAGCCATTGTTTCTAAGAACCCACAACATTAATATTAGTTATATATAAATAGAGATTTTTTAAATGGACATAATATGACTATAAAAATGATTTTTCTATTCAAAACTAGAAAAGTATGGTATTATATTAAAGTATTTACAGCTTAAATAACTTTCTATAATAACCATGATTCTTCCAACTCATGGAGGGTATAATATGATCAGAAGGGTTGAATCACTAAGAAATATAATGAAAGAAAACTCCTTAGATGCTGCTTTAATATCTAATAATGCTAATAAAAGATATTTAAGTGGATTCACAGGAACCGCTGGGTATATTGTAATTACAGAAAAAGACACTTTGTTTATTACTGATTTTAGATACATAGAGCAGGCGAGAAAACAATGTATTGGTTATGAGATAGTAGAACACAATAAAGAAAAAACTTTATATGACATTATAAATAGCTTAAATATAAAAAAAATAGCCTTCGAAGAAGATTTTATAACTTATGCTCAATATAAGGAATTAGAAAATAAAATTAAAAATATAAGTTTACTTCCATTAGAAGGTGCTATTAATAATCTAAGAAAATATAAAGATGAAAGTGAAATAAAAGAAATTGAAACAGCAGCTAAAATTACTGATGAAGCGTTTGACTATATTTGTGAGTTTATAAAACCTAATATAACTGAAAAAGAAATAGCCTTAGAATTAGAAATGTATATGAGAAAAAAAGGGGCTACAGCTACTTCTTTTGAAATAATTGTAGCATCAGGACTCCGATCGGCTTTGCCTCATGGTGTGGCTTCAGATAAAAAGGTAAATATATCTGAATTTATTACTATGGACTTTGGATGTATTTATAATGGCTATTGTTCAGATATGACTAGAACAATTATTCTTGGAAAAGCTAGCGATAAACAAAAAGAAATATATAACACTGTTTTAGATGCTCAAACTAATGCTTTTGGATTTATAAAACCAGGTGTTACAGGAATAAAAGCAGATAAAGGTGCTAGAGATTTAATTGTACAAAGAGGATATGGTGATTTTTTTGGTCATGGGCTTGGACATGGTGTTGGATTAGAAGTTCATGAAGCACCTAGACTTTCACCTTTAAGTAAAGATACTTTAGAGGTAGGAATGGTAGTTACCAATGAACCAGGTATTTACTTACCTGATTTTGGTGGTGTAAGAATAGAGGATTTAATAGTTGTCACAGCAGAGGGAAATAGGATTTTATCCAAGTCTTCAAAGCAGCTAATTGAATTATAAAACCTATAACTACTGATATTTTAACAGTAGATAATATATTTATTTTACAATGGAGGATGATACTTATGATTTCAGCAGGGGATTTTAGAAAAGGTATTACATTTGAGATAAATGGAGACCCATATGTTGTTTTAGACTTTCAACATGTTAAGCCAGGTAAAGGTGCCGCCTTTGTAAGAACAAAATATAAAAACATTTTAACTGGTGGTACTCGTGAAGAAGCCTTTAACCCTAGTGATAAGTTTCCTAAGGCTCATATTGAGACTAAACAAATGCAGTATTTATATGATGATGGGGAGTTATATTATTTTATGGATAATGAAACCTACGATCAGATTCCTCTGGCAAAGGATGAGGTAGAAGAGGCTATATTATATTTAAAAGAAAATGAAAATGCTACTGTTAAGTTTTTTAAAGGTAAACCATTTCAGGTTGATCCACCAAATTTTGTAGAGCTTGTAGTAACATACACTGAACCTGGGGTTAAGGGAGATACAGCTACAAATGCAACTAAACCAGCTACTGTAGAAACTGGAGCAACTGTACATGTTCCGTTTTTTATAAATGAAGGCGACAAAATTAAAATTGATACAAGAACAGGTGATTATTTATCAAGAGCTTAGGTAATAATACTATAGTAAAAACCACAAAGGAGGTTTATTTTATGAATTATTTGTATGAAAGAGTGGCATATCTTAGAGGAATGGCTGATGGAATGAATTTAGGAGAGGAATCCAAGGAAGGCAAGCTATTACTAAATATGTTGGATGTTATGGAAGACTTTGCTGATGCCATGTCAGAAATAAGTGATGATGTTAGTGATTTAGATGAGTATGTTGAGACAATTGACGAAGATTTAGCTGATGTAGAGGATGAACTATTTGAAGAAATAGATGATGAAGACTTTGATGAGGATTTAGAAGACATAGATTTTGTTGAAGTTGAGTGCCCAAGCTGTGGTGAAGTTATTTATTTAGAAGATGATTTAATGGATTGTGAAGATAGCCAATTAATCTGTCCAAGCTGTCATGAAAATCTTTACTTAGAAGAAGAATGTGATGATTGTTGTTGCAATCACGAAGAATAAACTCATTTTGCTAAAGCAAAATATTGAAACTTAAATTCAAAAACATTTTTTCACTTATAGAAGTGGGAGACTTTTAAAAAACTGATGCATATGCATCAGTTTTTTTTATAGTTAAAATAATAATTCTTAGCATATTATTGGTACAATCAAAATATTAATTATATAAGAAGGAGGGACAGGTTATGTTTGAAACCAAAGAAAAGAATTTTAAAAGCAAGCAAGTTAATGATAATTTCTTTAAAAAGGAAGTGTTAGAGACTCTTCCTTTAAATCTTAGAAATATTATAATGGCAATTCCTGAGTATTGTATAGATGAAATTGAAGAAATACGATTAAGAATAAACAGACCTTTAACAATTTATATGAGAAATAAAGAATACCAAGTAAATGATAAAGGTGAATTGGTATCAGACAGTAAAAAGAGCTATATAGTTACTGAAATGGACATAGAAAAAACCTTTCAACTAATAACCGATTATTCAATTTATGCTTTTGAAGATGAAATAAAAAATGGATTTATTACTATAAAAGGAGGGCATAGAGTAGGAATATGCGGAAGAGTGGTGTTAAATAGGGGGCAAGTAAAAACTATAAAGGATATTTCAGGTCTAAACATAAGGGTTTCAAGACAAAAGATAGGTGTTTCAGATAATTTCATTAAATATTTACTCAGTTCAGATGATAAATTTTTAAATACCTTAATAATATCTCCCCCTCAATGTGGGAAAACAACTTTGTTAAGAGATATAATAAGAAATCTTAGTAATGGAAAACAGGAAAATAAAGGCTTTAAAGTTGGAATAGTTGATGAACGTTCTGAAATAGCTGGATGTTATCAAGGAATACCACAAAACGACATAGGCCTAAGGACTGATATTTTAGATGCCTGTCCTAAAGCAGATGGAATTATAATGCTAATACGCTCTATGTCTCCAGAGATAATAGCCACTGATGAAATTGGTAGGCAAGAGGATATTGGAGCAATTGAAGAAGCTTTAAATGCAGGAATAAAGTTGATTACTACTGTTCATGGAAAAGATATGTTAGAGGTTTCAAGACGACCAATACTCAAAAAGCTTATAAATGAAGATATTTTTGAACGAATAATAATTCTAACAAATAAACCAAAAGTAGGTACTATTCAAGATATAATTGATACTTCAACGAAAAGGTCACTTTATACATATACAGGGATAAAAGGAGGGAAATCATGTGTTTGTTAAGTTGATACTATCTATAATTATTATACTATCAACTGGTATTATTGGTTATATCATGGCACATCGCTATGTTCAACGATTACAAGAGCTTAAAAGCTTATTTCTCTCTTTTCAGTTATTAGAAACTGAAATAATGTATTCGTCTAATAACTTGCCCAGAGCATTGGAAAAGGTGGGGAAAAAAAGCAATAGCTCAATTCAAAATTTTTTCTTAGATACATATGAAATTCTTAAAGTGCGTTCAGGTTTAAGCGTAGAAGAAGCCTGGTTAAAAGCTATAGAAAGTAATATTTCTAAAACAGCATTAAATAGTGAAGATAAAGATATGATACTTGATTTTGGATTTAACTTAGGAAGTACTGATAGAGATAATCAGATTAAGAACTTTCAGTTAGTTTATCTTCAACTTAAAAAAAGACAAGATAATGCTGAAGCTATGCGGTTTAAAAACGAAAAAATGTGTAAAAGTCTAGGTGTTTTAATAGGGCTAGCCCTTGTAATAGTATTTATATAGGAGGAGTTAATATGAATATTAATGTGGATTTAATATTTAAAATTGCTGCTATAGGTATTCTTGTAGCTGTCTTAAACCAAGTATTAATTAGATCAGGAAGAGAAGAGCAGGCTATGATGACTACTCTTGCTGGAATAGTAGTTGTACTATTTATGGTAATCCAATTAATTAGTGATTTATTTGCAACGGTAAAAACTATGTTCCAGCTATACTAATTAAGATAAGGGTGATAGGTATGGAAATATTTAAGATAGTGGGAATAGGTTTAGTAGCAACTATTCTGGCAGTGGTTTTAAGAAATCAAAAACCAGAAATATCATTGCAAATCAGCATTGTTACAGGTTTGATAATTTTCATATTGATTATTACAAAATTGGCTTCTGTTATGGAGGTTTTAAAATCTGTAGCACAAAAAATAGATATTGATTTAGTTTATATTACCACTATTTTTAAAATAGTAGGAATAGCCTATATTGCTGAGTTTGGTGCTCAAGTTTGTAGGGATGCAGGAGAAGGGGCTATAGCGTCTAAAATTGAGTTTGCAGGAAAGGTTCTTATTATGGTTTTGGCAATACCAATACTTGTTTCCTTGCTTAATCTAGTTGTTAAGCTTATACCTTAGGATGTGAAAAAATGAAAAATTCAATTATAATTATAGCTATTTTATTAATTATAGGAACAAATATCACCTTTGCAGGTGATTTAGACACAAATGAAAATAATACAATTATTACTGATGAGCTTATTTTACAACAATTAGAAAATATTGATACTACTGCTTTAAATGAGGTTATAAAGAAAATCAATATGGAAACAGATGGTTTTGTGCCTAAATTAGATATAAAAAACACGATCTTTTCTTTATTAAAGGGAGATGAAACCTTTACAGTAAAAGATACAATAAACGGAATGTTTAAATATATATTTAGGGAGGTTATTGCAAATTCATCTTTGCTAGCAAAGCTAGTAATACTATCAATACTTTGCGCTTTTTTAAGTAATTTATCTAGTGCTTTTGAAAGTGATGCTGTAGGAAAACTAGCATATATGGTTTGTTATCTTGTAATTATTGCTATTGCTGTTCAAAGCTTTTCCTTAGCAACTAGTATAGGGATTACTGCTATAAATGATATGGTTACATTTATGCAAGCTTTACTACCAATACTATTGACATTTTTAATGGCTATGGGTGGGATAACTTCAACTGCCATGTTTCACCCTGTAATATTAGGATCGGTAGGAATAATAAGCACTCTTGTAAAAGATATTATCGTACCTATAATTTTTTTCGCAGCTATATTATCTATAATCAATTATTTGTCTGAAAAAATTCAAGTTTCAAAGCTAGCTTCTTTATTAAAACAATTATGTATAGTATTAATGGGATTTACTTTAACAATATTTACGGGGATTATTACTATCCAAGGTGTTGCCGCCTCTACTACTGATGGTGTAGCAATAAGAACTGCTAAGTTTGCAGTGGATAAGTTTATTCCTATAGTAGGAGGGTTTATTTCTGATTCTGTTGATACTATAATGGGCTGTTCTTTATTGCTTAAAAATGGTATAGGAGCATTAGGGTTAATTGCTTTGGCAATCATTGTAGCTATGCCTCTTTTAAAAATTCTTTCTTTAATATTAGTCTATAAAGTGGCAAGTGCTGTAATAGAACCTATTACTGATGGTCAATTAAGTAGTTGTTTAAATGATATGAGCAAATCAATGGTAATGTTATTTGCAGCTGTATTAACTGTAGCAATAATGTTTTTTATAGCTATAACAATTATTGTTGGAGCAGGGAATATGACACTGATGATGAGGTAGGTGATAATAAATGTTAGGATTATTAAGATCTTGGGTTTTAAATATTGTTTCAATTGTTATCTTTATCACTTTTTTAGAAATTTTATTGCCAAATGGCAGTGTAAAAAAGTATATAAAAATGATCGTTGGACTTTTAGTTATGGTAGTGATTTTAAGTCCATTATTAGACTTAGTAAATGGAGAAGTAAAAATTGAAAATGAAATATTTAAAACTACCTCCCAGTTAGACCAAAAAAGTTTTGCTTTAAGCATTGATCAACTAGAAACTAAACAAAATCAGCAGATGATTAATCAGTATAAATCAAAAATTGAAAACAGTATAAAAGAGAGAATCGAATATGAAAATAATACAACTGTCCTACACATTAGTTCTATTATAGAAGAAGATAAAAATAGCCAAAGTTTAGGTGAAATTAAAGAATTAAATATAGTAATAGAAAAAAACTCAAGTGAAAATGATGATATAAATGATTCTAATGTAATACCTACAATACAAATTTCCATAGGAAATAATTCAGAGAAAAATAAAAGTAGTCCAAAAAACTTAGAAAATGAGCATTTAGTAAATGAAATTAAAAATAATATATCCCATATATATGCTTTAGATAAAGATAAGGTTAAGATTTCTGTAGAGTAAATAAATCTTTATAAGGAGGTAAGGAAAGTGAATTATTTTAATAAGCTACAAGAGTATATTAACAATAAAGGTCACAAAAAAATTATTTATAATTTCATTGCTGTAATAGTTATATGTTTAATAGCTTTAATAACTTGGGATACATTCTCGGATAAACCTATAGAAAGTTCTTTTGATACCCAAGCACCTTTAAATACTAAAAATACAATTCAAAGTTCAGATTCCTCAGATGAAATACAACTTGAAAATATTTTATCTCAAATCAAAGGGGTAGGGGAAGTAGATGTAATGATTACTTATGAAAGTAGTTCAGAGGTTGTACCTGCATCAAACACAACAACCTCTAGTCAAGTGACTGAAGAAAAAGATGCTCAAGGAGGTGCTAGAAGTACAACTCAGGAAAACTTAACTAATAGCATAGTAACAAGTAACAATAATAATGATTTAGTTGTTATTAAAGAAATTAAACCTCAAATTAGGGGAGTAGTAGTTGTAGCTGAAGGTGCAGGTGATATTAAAATTAAAAGTGAATTAATAGAGGCTGTAAGAACTGTTTTTCAAGTTCCTGCTCACCGTGTAATGGTTTATGAAAAAAATATACTTAAGGAGGAGATTAGTGATGAGAAGATTTAACAGATATAAGAGAAGGAATTTATTGTTGTTTTCCCTTGTAATAGCACTTTGCTTTATAAGCTATTTAAACTTTGCTATAAATAAATACTCCCTTTTAGAAACCTCTTCAGATTTTGAAAAGTATGAGGAAAATAAATTGGCAGAAGTTTATAATCATGAAGCACAAATCAGTGGAGAACCAGAAGATATAGTTGTAGAAAATGATAATGATTTTGAAAATCGAGGAGATATTACTTTAGTAGATAGTAGCGAAAGTGAAGTTCCTGAGTTAGTAATGAAGGCAAGTAGTAATATAGTGAGTTCATATAATAGTGAAAGTTTAAAGCGTGCAAGTTATTTTATTGAAGCTAGACTTAATACAAGTATACAAAGAGAAAAAATGGTAGAATTATTAAATGAAATAATTAATAATGAAAAAACAGATGAAAGTAATCGTAAGGCTGCAAATGATGCTAAGATGAATTTAATAGATTATATGAATAAAGAAAAGATAATAGAAAATCTAATAAAGGCTAAAGGGTTTGAAGAGGCTCTTGTATTTATAACAGATAACTCAGTAAATGTTATTGTAGAAGCTAAAGAGTTGACTAAACCTGATATGGCAAAGATATTTAACATAGTAACTACTGAAACAAATGTTGCTATTAAAGATATTACAATACAAAATAAATACTAGTAGGATTTGTAAATATAGAAGTATTTTGATATAATATTAATGAATAAATTGCCTACATAAAAATGGGGGTGTAGCTATTGGACTATAGTAATATAGATGATCCAGAATACGGACAAATAAAAATCGCTGATGAGGTAGTTGGCGTAATTGCGGGGCTTGCTGCTACTGAAGTACCTGGTGTAGCAGGTATGAGTGGTGGAATTGCAGGCGGTATAGCAGAGATGCTTGGAAGGAAAAATCTTTCCAAAGGTGTTAAAGTAGAGGTTGGAGAAAAAGAAGCGGCAGTGGATTTATTCATTATTGTAGAGTATGGTGCTAAAATACCAGATGTATCTTGGCAAATACAAGAAAGTGTTAAAAAGGCCATAGAGACAATGACAGGATTAAATGTGGTAGAGGTAAATATTCACATTCAAGGTGTCAATATGGAAAAAGAACCTAAAGAAGAGCAACCGATAAGGGTTAAATAAAATATTTTAGACTAACCATCTTATATTATAAGATGGTTAGTCTAAATGTTTTTAAGAGAGGTGAACGTATATGAAACTTATAGACAGGGTTCTCTTGACTATATATAGTTTTTTAATAGGCTTGTTTTCTTTGATTTTAATATTTGTTCCTGTTAGCCCTTTAGCTTTTAATTGGATAAATTATTGGTTTAAAAGCTATAGTATGAATTGGCAAAATTTTATTATACCTATGCTTTTTTTAGGGACAAGTATTCGCTTTTTATTTTCAGGATTTAAAAATAATAGGGGAAAAAATCACTCTGTAATTCGTCATACAGCTTTTGGGGAGGTAAATATATCATTACAAGCTATTGAAGGTATGGCACAAAAATCTGCACGTATAGTTCCTGGCTTAAAAGACATTAAAGCTACAGGGAAACAGATTGATGAGGGCATAATTATTGAAGTTAATGCTTTAGCTTTAAGCGATATAAATATTCCCGAAACATCAATAAAAGTACAGCAAAATATCAAGGAGTATATTGAAGAATTTACAGGTATCAACGTTAAGGAAGTAAAGGTTAAAATAAATAGTCTTGCAAATCAGACTAAAGGAAGAGTAGAATAACCTAAAAGGAGAATTTATATGAATAGGGACGAAATTCTCAGTTTTTTAATAAAGCACTATGGCAAGCTTATTGGAATCCTAATAGGACTCTTTTTTAGCATTTTGACTATTACCATAGGCATTATTAAAACCATATTTATCTTCTTATGTATATATGTAGGCTATTATTTTGGAAACAAAATAGATAAAAAAGAAAACCTAGAAGAAGTTCTGGATAAAATACTCCCTTTAGGTAAATTTAAATAGTTCTACATACAAGTTAAATTAATTGTAATAATATTTCTAATAGGATATTTATTGTTATTTATTTAGGAGGTATATATGGGAAGAAAAAAATCAAGAGAAAAAGCTATGAACTTTATATTTCAGATGGATATACAAAATGACTACTCTAAGGATTTTGTTAATAAAAACTTAGAGGATATAGATTACTCTGACCAGGACAGAGCATACATTGATAATATTATTTCTTTATTTCTAATAAACAAAGAAGCTATAGATAAAACAATTGAAAATCACACCAAAGAGTGGAAGATTAATCGAATAGCTAAGGTAGATTTATCTATTTTAAGGGTGGCAATAACTGAAATATATTATGTAGAGGACATACCAGAAAGTGTATCAATTAATGAAGCTGTTGATTTAGCTAAAACATTTAGTACAGAAGAGTCTGGAAGTTTTATAAATGGCATACTTGGAAATGTAGTGAAAGGGAGCTAGAAGGTATGGAATATTTTATACTGGGGATAGATACCAGCAATTACACTAGTTCTATGGCCATTATAAACCAAAACAAAGAAGTTATTATTGACAATAGAAAAATGTTAAATGTAGAAGAGGGACAAAGAGGTCTAAGACAATCTGAGGCCCTCTTTCAGCATGTATTAAATATGCCACTGCTTTTTAAGGATACTATTGTACCTAGTGTTAGGGAAAAAATAAAATACGTTTCTGTAAGCAATAGACCTAGGCCAATAGAAGATTCCTATATGCCAGTTTTTTTAGCCTCTAAATCATTTGGTCAGGTGGTGGCTAGTACCCTAGGGTGTAAATATATGGAGTTTAGTCATCAAGAAAATCATATAGAAGCTGCAAAATGGTCTTCAGGGTTTATAGATAATGATGAAAGTTTTATAGGAGTTCATCTTTCAGGAGGAACTTCAGAAATACTAAAAGTTAAAAAGCTTAACCATAAGTACAGCATAGAAATAATTGGAGGTTCATTAGATATAAGTGCTGGACAATTAATAGATAGACTTGGTGTTAAATTAGGATATAGTTTTCCTGCTGGAAAGTTTATTGATGATATAGCTATGAAAGCTGTTAAACTTGTTTCCCTACCAATAGCAGTCAATGAAGGGTTCTTTAATTTTTCTGGTTTAGAGACCAAAGCTTATCAACTATTAAATAAAGGTCACAGTGAAAATGAAGTTGTTAAATCAATTATGGATAGCATAGCCCGAACTATTGGTATATCCTTAAAAAATGTATGTAAGGAAAATGATATCAATAAAGTCCTGTGCTTTGGAGGGGTTGCTTCTAGTAAGTATATTCATAAGTATCTAATGGAGTTTTCAAAAGAAAATAATTTTACAATATTTTTTGGAAAAGAAGAGTATTGTACAGATAATGCCATAGGTACTGCTTTATTACCATTAAGCTTTAATAAAGAAGGGGAGCTGTAAAAAATGAAATTAAGAGCTCTTAGTGTTATTGAACTAAATAAGTATATAAAAAGAATAGTTAATAGTGATCCTATATTAAATAATGTATTAGTAAAAGGTGAAGTATCCAATATTAAATATCATGATAGTGGAATAATTTATTTTTCATTAAAAGATGAAAAAAGTAAAATTAATTGTGTTGTTTTTAGAGAACATGCTATAAATATAAAATTTAACATTACTAATGGCATGAAGGTTACAGTCAAAGGAAATGTTTCTACCTTTGATAGAGATAGTTCTTATCAAATCTATATTAAGTCTATAGAGCAAGATGGCTTAGGTGATTTATTTATAGCATTTGATCAGCTTAAAACTAAGCTTAAAGCTGAAGGCTTATTCAATACTGAGTTTAAAAAACCAATACCTTTTTCACCAGAAAAAATAGCAGTTGTAACATCTCCTACAGGAGCAGCCATTAGAGATATTATTTCTGTAATTAAAAGAAGAAATAAGCTTATAGATATTGTAGTTTATCCAGTTCTAGTACAGGGTATAAACTCAGCAGCGCAAATATCTCAAACTTTAAATTTAATTAATCAAAATAATGATGTAGATGTTATTATATTAAGTAGGGGTGGAGGGTCTATAGAAGAGCTATGGGCTTTTAATGAAGAAGTTGTAGCAAGAAGTATCTTCAATTCAGCTATTCCTGTAATTTCGGCAATAGGTCATGAAACAGATTATACTATTTCTGATTTTGTTTCAGATTTAAGAGCCCCAACACCATCAGCGGCAGCTGAAATAGTAGCCAATAGCATAATTGAAATTCAAACTGGGATAATTAATCTAAATGCCAGACTTAATAATATAGTTAATAGAATAGTGAATACAAATAGAGATTCTTTATCTTTATTAAATATAGAAAAAACCTCTCTATACTTAAAAAGAAAGCTTAATGAAGAAAGACAATCAAATGATTTTTTATACAAAAATCTTGAAGATAAAATGGAGCAATATATTAAGGAATTAAAATTTAAACTCTTAAGTAATGCTTCCAAACTAGAAGTGATAAATCCATTTTCAACTCTTTTAAGGGGTTATGCTTTAGTATTAGATAATGATAAAGACAAGGTTGTAGATATGGATTCTGTTAAAAAGGATGACCATATTAATATTATGTTATCCAATGGTGTTATAAACTGTAAGGTTTTAAATAAAAAAAGGGAGGACAAATTCATTGGAAAATTCATCAATCAAGGAAACTAATGATCAATCCTTAGAAGATGCTATGGTAGATTTAGATGAAATTGTTAAAAAATTAGAAGAGGGTAATGAAACTTTAGATAATACCCTTAAACTTTATGAAGATGGTGTAAGACTTTATAGATATTGTAATAGTAAGATTGAAAAAGCTGAGCAAAAGATAACTATTATTCAAAATAATATGGAAGTCCCGTTTACCAGTGACCTAAGGGAGGACGATTAGTATGGATATAAAAAAAGAATTACAACAAAGAGCTAATGATATTGATAATGCTTTAGATACTCTACTCCCTAAAGAAAGTACCCCTCAAGAAATAATTTTTAAATCCATGAGATATAGTATTTTTGCTGGTGGAAAAAGACTAAGACCAATACTTGTTTTAGCTTCTTGTGAATTTGTTGGAGGAAATACAAAGTCAGCTATGCCATATGCCTGTGCTATGGAAATGATTCACACCTATTCATTAATCCATGATGATTTACCTTCAATGGATAATGACGATTACAGAAGAGGTAAGCTAACAAATCATAAAATCTTTGGTGAAGCTATGGCAATTCTTGCGGGTGACGGATTACTTAATCTTGCATATGAAACTATGTTAAAAACAGGAATTAATGATAATACTAATTTAGAACAAAAGTTTAAGGCTATAAATGAAATTGCTAGTGGTTCTGGAGTTATAGGTATGATAGGTGGGCAAGTAGTAGATATTTTAAGTGAAAACAAAGCTATTGATAGTGAAACTTTACATTTTATTCACTCCAATAAAACTGCAGCTTTAATTATAGCTTCTATTAGAGCAGGTGCTATTGTTGGAGGGGCTACTGAAGAAGAATTAGATGATCTTACAAAGTTTGCAAAGTATATTGGATACGGTTTTCAAATCACAGATGATATCTTAGATGTTATAGGAGATGAAGAAAAATTAGGCAAAAAAATTGGTAGTGATGTACAAAATAATAAATCTACTTATACTTCATTATATGGTCTTGAAGCAGCACAGCAGAAGGTTGATGAACTATTTATTAAAGGTGTTGAAGCCATAGAGAAATATGGGAAAAAAGCTGACTTTCTTATTCATTTAGCTAAATATTTAGTTAAAAGGGATTATTAATCAGGGAGGAATTAATTTGGTCTTCTTAGATGGAATTATTAAAAATCAAATTTTATATGTAACCCTTGTATCATGGTTTATAGCTCAAGCCTTAAAGGTTATAATTACCCTTATTAAAGATGGGGAATTTAATCTTTATAGATTTGTAGGGTCAGGTGGAATGCCTAGCTCCCATTCTTCATTGGTTATGTCTTTGTCTACAGCTGTGGGACTAGTAGATGGTTGGGCTTCTACTGAATACGCCATATCTCTTGCCTTTGCTCTTGTGGTTATGTATGATGCCTCAGGAGTTAGAAGAGCAGTAGGTAAGCAAGCTATGATACTTAATCAAATTATAGCAGATAGAATGAAAAACAAACCTATAGGAGAACAAAGGTTGAAGGAATTAATAGGCCATACTCCTGTTGAAGTAATGTCTGGTGCAATACTTGGAATAGTTCTTGCAAACATGCTTATTTGATAATAAACAATATATATGTTATAATATAGTTTGCTTAATATGAGTGGTGCAGTATTCTAGTCAGATCTACTATTTCTGAAGGCGGGCCTAAAAATCCGTCAAAGGGCACATCGATGAAGTTCCTGGTTTCGGCTGCTAACGCCCAGTTGGGGGTCGATTCTGGGAGTAAGAAGCAGGGGGCGATCCACAATGGCATGTGGGCGATGACCCTCTCTTCGTGGAGACTTATTAAATTAAACCTAGTGTTTAGTTTAATAAGATACACCTGCAAGGTGGTGAGGTGATTTTTGCTACGTGCAGCGTAGCCTGCCTTGAGTGGAATAGGTAGATAATGGGTTGTAAATGTAGTATTCAAGGGCCCTTGATACGCTACATTTAGCTATTCGAAACCTATACTGCAAAAGAGGCTAAGAAATAGTTTGACTGTTGAGGAAAACTCCTAGACTGTTCATCAAGAAGTATATTGGGGATTACAGTGCGTACTAAGTGGTAATCTAGTCAGGCCTTTGGTGACAAGGTTTAAAGAGAATTAAAGGGAAACCGCTGATCTGGCGACAGACCAGTAGCTCTTTGGGAAATCCTACTAGACCTAAGCCGCAAGATTTACTCAATATACTGCCACTCATATATTAATAAAAACAAGCTGATGGTTATTGTAGCTATCAGCTATTTTAAAAATATTTATAAATAGGTGATAATATGGACTTAGAGTCCTACAAAGATAATAAACTTAAAAAGAAAAAAGAGAAAAAAATTCGTTTATATAATTTAAAGTGGGTAATACTCATAACAATATGGACATTTTTCCTGGCTGTAGGATTAAGCTTGATTTCTGAAATAGTACTAAAAAACACAACACTAGGATTAGCATTTATTATTCTCATAATTATAATATTTATTGGAATTTTTTTTGATTTAATAGGTATAGCAGTGGCTGCTGCAAGGGAAAAACCTTTTCATTCTATGGCAGCAAACAAAATCAATGGAGCACTTTATGCAATAAAACTAGTTAAAAATGCAGGATCTGTCTCTAATTTTTGTAATGATGTTATTGGAGATATCTGTGGCATTATAAGTGGTGCTGCTGCAACTATAATAGTTATTCAAATAACAAAAATAGGTAGTTTTAATGAAACTATACTAAGTATTATATTTAGTGGAATCGTAGCAGCTTTAACAGTTGGCGGTAAGGCAATTGGAAAGGAAATAGCGTTAAAAAAATCCAAGGAAATTGTATATTCAGTAGGAAAAATTCTCTACTATGTAAATAAGAATCTAGGATTAGATTATTTAAATAAAAAAGCTAGAAAAGTCAGAAAATGAAAGAGAGATGAATAGGGGATGGATATATTAGATAATATCAATTCACCTTCAGATATAAAAAAGCTATCATATCAGGAATTGGACAAGCTATCTCAAGAGCTACGGGATTATTTAATAAAAAGCATTTCTATTACTGGAGGACATTTAGCTTCAAACTTAGGAGTTGTTGAATTAACATTAGCTCTTCATTGTACTTTCGAGAGCCCAAAAGATAAGATCATATGGGATGTTGGCCACCAAGCATACATACATAAAATAATTACCGGTAGAAAAGATAGATTTAATACTTTAAGAAAGTACAAAGGGTTAAGTGGATTTCCAAAGCGAAATGAAAGTGAGCATGATATTTTTGATACTGGTCATAGTAGTACATCTATTTCTGCTGCTTTAGGAGTTGCTAAAGCTAGAGATTTGAATAATGATAAGTATTCAGTAATTTCAGTAATAGGAGATGGTGCTTTAACTGGCGGGATGGCCTTTGAAGCAATGAACCATGCTGGCCATGAACAAACAGATATGATTGTTATTTTAAATGATAATGAAATGTCAATATCCGAAAATGTGGGAGGACTTTCTAAGTATTTAAATCGTTTGAGAACCAATCCTACATACTTTAAAGCTAAGATAGATGTGGAAAATATTTTAAATAAGATACCTTCTATTGGAAAAACAGTATCCAAAACTGCTGGCAAAGCAAAAGATAGCTTAAAATATTTTCTAGTTCCTGGAATTATTTTTGAAGAGCTGGGTTTTACTTATCTTGGTCCTGTAAATGGGCATGATATTAAAGAATTAAATTTAGTAATGGAAAGAGCAAAAAAGATAAAGGGTCCTGTATTAATTCATGTAATGACCTGTAAAGGTAAGGGCTATGAATATGCGCGAAAAAATCCTGATAAATTTCATGGTATTGGACCATTTAATATAGAAACTGGTTCTGTAATTGCTAGTGGTAAAAAAAATCCTAGCTATTCAAATGTATTTGGAAGTTCACTAGTAGAACTAGCTAAAGAAGATAATGGTATTGTAGCTATATCAGCAGCTATGCCTTCAGGAACAGGACTTAATGATTTTGCAGCTTTATATCCAAAAAGATTTTTTGATGTGGGTATAGCTGAACAACATGCTGTTACCTTTGCTGCAGGTTTAGCTGCTAGTGGATATAAGCCTGTTTTTGCAGTATATTCTACTTTTTTACAACGAGCCTACGATCAGATACTACACGATGTATGTTTGCAAAATCTACCTGTAGTCTTTGCTGTAGACAGGGCAGGTATAGTGGGGAATGACGGAGAAACTCATCATGGAGTTTTTGATTTATCCTTTTTATCTCATATTCCAAATATGGAAATAGTAGCACCAAAAGATGGAGCTGAGCTTAAAGAAATGCTTAGATGTGCATTTTTATGGCAAAAACCAGTTGCTATAAGATATCCACGAGGTGAAAGTGACGATTTTACTAAGCTTGGAAACTATGATTCTATTTTGGATAAAAAAGCTGAAGTTTTGTTAAATGGAAAAGATGCTTGCATAATAGCTGTGGGAACTATGGTTAGAGTAGCATATGAGGTTGCAAATAAGATTAAAGATAAAAACATATCATGTACTGTAATAAATGCTAGATTTATTAAACCACTAGATGAAAAAACTATAATAAATGAAGTTAAACATATTAATAATATTATTACCTTAGAGGATAATGTTATTAAAGGAGGACTAGGAAGTCAGGTTGAAAAATTATTTTTCAATGAAAAACTAAACACTAAAAATTTAATAACCTTAGGTTTTCCTGACAAATTTGTGTATCATGGAAGTAGAGAAGAGCTTATGAAAGAACATAGTTTAGATATAGATAGTATAGTAAAACAAATAGAAAAAATGATATAAATAGGTGGATTTATTATGGAAAAAAAGTTAAGGCTAGACGTTTTATTAACTGAAAAGGGTATTTTTAACTCCAGAGAACAAGCTAGAAGATCAATAATGGCAGGGATTGTTTTTATAAATAATGCAAGAAGTGATAAACCTGGTACTAAAGTACCCTCTGATTCTAATATTGAAATAAAAGGTCCTACTAATCCATATGTTAGTAGGGGAGGTCTTAAGCTTGAAAAAGCTATGGCTGAATTTGATATTAAATTAAATGGAAAAACAACTATGGATATTGGGGCATCTACAGGTGGTTTTACCGATTGTATGTTGCAAAACGAAGCTATAAAGGTGTATGCAGTTGATGTAGGATATGGTCAACTAGCCTGGAAATTGAGACAAGATGACAGAGTAGTTGTTATGGAAAGAACAAATATAAGATATGTAACTAATGATGATATTGAAGAGCTTATAGACTTTGCTTCTGTTGATGTATCTTTTATATCGTTAAAACTGGTTTTACCAGTACTAAAAAATTTAGTAAAACCCGATGGAGAAATTGTATGCTTAATTAAACCTCAATTTGAGGCAGGAAGAGAAAAGGTAGGAAAAAAAGGAGTAGTAAGAGATAAAAGTACTCATAGAGAAGTAATAATAAAGATTTTAGAATTCTCAGTTGATCATGGTTTTTCTATTAAAGGACTTTCTTTCTCTCCTATTAAAGGTCCAGAAGGGAATATAGAGTATCTTGCCTATTTAATAAATGATGATAAAAAATCTACATCTTTTAATATAGAAGATATGGTGGAAAAGGTAATTAACAATTCATATGAAGAACTAAAGAAACAGACTTAAGGTGCGAGGTGAGATTAGTGAAAAAGTCTTTGGTTTTGTCATTCTGAATGTAACGATAGTGGAATGAAGAATCTTGAAAGCCACTCAAATACTAAGATTCTTCGCTACACTCAGAATGAAATTTTCGGGAGTTTGTTCTATTACTTGACTTTTTCACTGGTCTCATACGAGGTACTAACCACTAACTAAAATAAATAAAATAAAGGATATTGTTAAAATTTGTAGAATAATTAATCTGATATACGCCATTTAAGTATATATACAATTTAATAATCCTTTAGGAGGGAACAGATGAAATATTCCAGACACTCGAAAATCTTGGAAATAATTGATAATAATGAAATAGAAACTCAAGAGGACTTAGCTGATCTATTAAAGCAAAATGGAATTAATGTTACACAGGCAACAGTTTCTAGAGATATTAAAGAATTAAGACTAATAAAAGTATTAGCCAAAAATGGTAGATATAAATATTCATCAATGAAACAACAAGAAAATGCAATTTCTGATAGGCTAGTAAAAATTTTTAAAGATTCAATTGTAAGTATTGATTATTCTGGTAATATAATAGTCCTTAAGACCTTGACTGGTGCGGCTAATGCAGCATGTGCAGCTATTGATGCTCTTGATATGAAAGATCTTCTTGGAACTATTGCAGGAGATGATACTATTTTTATAGTATCTAAGGAAAATCAGAATATAGAAGACTTGGTAAATAAATTTAAAACGTTAATGAAATATTAGGGGGAAAATGTATGATTTTTGAGTTGGTGATTGAAAATTTTGCATTAATAAAAAAATTAAGCGTTAATTTTCAACAGGGGCTCAATATTTTAACAGGAGAAACTGGTGCAGGAAAATCAATTATTATAGATGCTATGAATTTAGTAATAGGTGAAAGAGCTGATAAAAATCTAATACGCACTGGTGAAGATAAAGCAGTTATTCAAGCTATCTTTTATTCAGACAATCCTAATGCTTTAGAACTTTTACATAATAATGATATAAATTATGCAGATGATGGATTGATAATATTAACTCGGGAAATACATACTAGCGGACGTAGCACCTCAAGAATCAACGATAAACTTGTAACGGCGGCTTTAGTAAAAGAAATATCAAAATATTTAATTGATATACATGGTCAACATTCTCATCAATCCTTATTATATTCTGAAAATCATATAGATATCCTGGATATGTTTCAAGAAGTAGAAATAGCTAAAGCACTTAAATCTTATCGAAAAAGCTATAATGAACTAAAACTAATAGATAATAAATTAAAAAAGTTAAGTGAAGATAGTTTAGAAACCGAGAGAAAAAAAGATATGTATAGCTTCCAAATTAATGAAATAAATGAAGCTAATCTTTCAATAGATGAAGATGAAAAACTATTTGAACAACAAAAATTATTAGCAAATAGTGAAAAAATCTTTAGTGTTATGGTACATGCCTATGAAAACTTAAATGGAGGAAGTATGAATAATACTCCTATAATTGATGTTATTGGCAATATAGTTAAAGATTTTAACGATATAAAATCCTTTGACCACGATATTGATAATATTAATGAAATAATAGAAGATATATTTTATAAGCTACAAGATGTAGCTGTTGATATACGTAATTATAAAGATAATATAGAGTTTGAGCCTTTTGAATTAGAAAAAATTGAAAGTAGATTGGATTTGATTAGTAAGTTAAAAAGAAAATATGGTCAGTCAATTTCTGAAATACTAGAATATAGAGATAAAATTCAGCAGGAACTCCAAGAAATAGAAGATAGTCAATATTTAATAGACAAGCTTAGCAAGGATAAAGAAACTCTTAACTCAGATTTATTAAAATTATCTAAAGACCTAAGTGATAAAAGAAAAAAAGCAGCTGAGTATTTAGACAGTAGAATGAATAGTGAATTAAAGACATTAAATATGGAAAAGGCTACTTTTAAAGTTGCTAACCATTTTAATAAAGATAAAGAAGGTAATTTAATTTTTACTGAAAAAGGAATTGATAAAATAGAGTTTTTGATTTCTACTAATGCTGGGGAACCATTAAAACCCCTAACAAAAATTGTTTCTGGTGGTGAAGTTTCTAGGATAATGCTAGCAATGAGAACTATTTTGGCTAAAACAGATAATATACCAACTATTATTTTTGATGAAATAGATGCAGGAATAAGTGGCAGAGCTGCTAATGTAGTTGGAGAAAAATTGGCAATTATATCTAAAACTCATCAAGTACTATGTATAACACATTTACCACAAATTGCTAGCATGGCTGATGTACATTTCTTTATAGAAAAAAGTATAAAGAATGATATAACAACCACTAGTATTAATAAACTAATAGAAAAAAGTCAAATTTTGGAGCTAGCAAGATTATTAGGAGGAATAAGTATTACAAAGCTAACCTTTGAACATGCTAAAGAAATGTTAGCTTTATCTCAAAAATTCAAAAAAAATATATCATAAAATAGGTTTTATACCAATTTTGTATTAAGATAACTGAAAAATGTGATTTAATATGGGTGCGAATGAATTCGCACCTACATTTATTTGAAAAAAATTATTATCTTACTGTAGGTACGAATTCATTCGTACCTATTTTTTTTGCAAAAAATTCATAGAAAATATAGAAATTATTATCAAGCATAATAATTATAAATTGGGTCAAATTAAATACAGTAGTAAAAAAATAATGAATTAAGGAGCTCAGAGGGGAAAACAGGAGTGATTATTATTGCTTAATAATAGAAAAAAGCGCCTTTTTTCGTTATTTTCTATAGTTTTATTAGTATTAGCTTTTAGTTCTGGTATATTTGATAGTGGTATTTTCAAAGATGAATTAAGAATATTAGAGAATAAAAATGAAACTTTGAGTCTAGGATTTCCATTTAAAGTAAACGATAAAATAGTTGATCCAAAGATTTTAAAATTAGAAAGTTCAGAGGATAATAATTCCTATACCATTAATCCAGTAGATATTGGTAGTACAAATCTTCAGCTTACATTCCTTGGTATAATACCTTTTAAGGATATAAAGGTTAATGTTGTTCCAAAAGTAGAATTGATCCCTGGAGGGCAATCAGTAGGTGTAAGATTAAATACACAAGGAGTTTTAATAGTAGGTTTAGAAGAATTTGAATCCACAGAAAATAGAAAAAGTAATCCCGGAGAAAAAGCAGGTTTGCAAATAGGAGATAGTATTTTAGCAATTAATGGCATTAAAGTCAAAGATGCTGAGCATGTAATAGAATTGATAAATGAAACTAAAGATACAAATGTTCATCTTACAGTTAAAAGAGATGAAAAAAACTTTGACGCAAATATTGTTCCTGTTAAAAGCAAACTCGATGGAGAATATAGAATGGGATTATGGGTAAGAGATAAAACAGCTGGAGTAGGAACCTTGACTTTCTATGACCCAAGTAGCATGAAGTTTGGTGCCCTAGGACATGCTATAACAGATATTGATACAGGACTGTTATTAACAATAGAAGATGGAGAGGTAGTTAAATCTAAAGTTGCTTCTATTCAACCAGGTAAGCGTGGAAAGCCTGGGGAAATAAAAGGTATCTTTTATGAAACAACAAAACCAATTGGATCATTAGCTAAAAATACACCTTATGGAATATATGGAAAAGCCTATTCTCCTATTGAAAATTCTATATACGATCAACCTTTAGAAATTGCATATCAAGATCAAATAAAAGAAGGAAAAGCTCAAATACTAACAACTTTAGACGATGATATATTACAAGCATTTGATGTTACTATTGAAAAAGTTAATAGACAGCGAACACCAAGTACAAAAAGTATGGTAATTCGAGTAACCGATAAAAAATTATTACAGAAAAGTGGAGGAATAGTACAAGGAATGAGCGGTAGTCCTATAATTCAAGATAATAAGATTATAGGAGCAGTAACACATGTTTTTGTAAATGATCCAACTAAAGGTTATGGATTATTTATTGAATGGATGCTTAAAGAAGCAGAAATTAATTTAGAAAATCAAAAAAAGCTTGGGAATAATGATTAATGCTCTAGTAATAGAGCATTTTTTTTATGATAGTTTTATTATAGGTACGAATGAATTCGTACCTACCTTTGTTAGGAAATTTTGTTTTAGATTTCCTGTAGATACGAATTCATTCGTATTTACAGGAGCGGAAGTTTACACACTATTTGAATATAAATTTATTTGTATTTTTTTTGGTAATTTATATACTATTTGAGATTATTTAGTAGAATATTTTATATATAGAAGGAAATAACAACTATTTGTCGAATAAATTAATTTGAAAAGGAATTTATATTTTCAGGGGGGTAATTAGGTGAAGAGTATAAGTGTTTTGTTGGCAGATGATAACAAGGATTTTAGTGACATTTTAGGTGAGTATTTAAGTAAGCAAGAAGACTTAAATATTGTAGGAACAGCCAAAGATGGGGTAGAGGCTATTGAAATGGTTTGTGAAAAGCAGCCAGATGTTTTAGTACTAGATATTATCATGCCACATTTAGACGGATTAGGGGTGTTGGAAAAGCTTTCTAAATTGAATATGGAAAAGTTTCCCAAAGTTATCATCCTATCTGCAGTAGGGCAAGATAAAATTACACAAAGAGCTATTGCCTTAGGAGCAGACTATTATGTAGTAAAACCATTTGATTTTGAAGTTTTTATTGAAAGAATAAGACAGTTAATGGGAAATACATCTTCTTCTATAGGGGAAAGAAGAAGAGATTATTCTGATGTATTAGTAAACGCACCTACAGATTCAAAGGATAAAAATAGAAGTTTAGAAGCTAATATAACTAATATAATTCATGAAATAGGTGTTCCTGCACATATCAAGGGGTATATCTACTTAAGAGAAGCTATTACAATAGTTGTAGGAAATATGGAGATGCTTAGTGCTGTAACTAAAGAGTTATATCCTTCTATCGCAAAAAAATTTAACACTACTCCTAGTAGAGTAGAAAGAGCCATAAGACATGCTATAGAAGTAGCATGGAGTAGGGGGAAAATAGATACTATTAATAATCTTTTTGGATATACTGTACATAATGATAAAGGGAAACCTACAAATAGTGAGTTTATTGCTATGGTAGCAGACAAATTAAGACTTGAGCAGAGGGTTTCTTAATTAAAGGATTTTCAACAGTCTAAAAACATTTTAGTTTTAAAAACTAAAATGTTTTTTTGCTTTTTAATAGTAGATATAACAATACATGTAAATACTACCATTAAGAAATTAATTATTTTTAAAATGGAGGTTATAGATGGTAATAAAGTCTATTGCAAAAAAGGATAAAAAGACAAAAGAACTTGTAAAAAGACTTAAACCTGAAGAAATAGCAGTTATTAATCATATAGATATTGATGAAGTAGCAGCTCATTCTTTAGTACAGTGTAAACCTCGTATTATAATTAATGCTAGTAAGTCAATTAGCGGTAGATATCCTAATTTAGGGCCTGAGGTATTAATAAAAGCAGATATATTTATTCTTGATAATGTAGGGGAAGATACTTTTGATAAGATAACAGAAAATGATTTGTTAGAAATTGTAGAAAATGTAATCTATAGAAACGGAGAAAAGTTAGGAGTAGGAATATGGCTTACTGATGATTTAATAGTAAAAAAAATAGAAGATACCAAGAAAAATTTTCAGTATGAATTAGATAAATTTATTGAAAATACCCTAGAGTATGCTAAAAAAGAAAAAGATATATTATTGGGAAATCTTAATATCCCGAAATTAAAAACAAGCTTTGAAGGAAAGCATTCCTTGGTAGTTGTAAGAGGCAAAGATTATAGGGCTGATTTGCAAGCAATAAAACCATATATTGATGAATTTAATCCTGTTCTAATAGGGGTAGATGGAGGAGGAGATGCACTTATGGAATTTGGCTATACTCCTCATATGATAGTTGGAGATATGGATAGTGTTTCAGATAAGTGCTTAAAAGCATGCAAAGAAATTGTCGTTCACGCATATCCTAATGGAATAGCGCCAGGTTTAGATAGAATAAAGAATCTAGGACTACAAGGAGTACTATTCCCTGCGCCAGGAACTAGTGAAGATATTGCCATGATTATAGCATTTGAAAAAGGTAGTGACCTGATAGTAGCAGTAGGCACTCATTCCAATATGGTAGATTTTCTGGAAAAAGGTCGTAAAGGAATGGCAAGTACTTTTTTAGTAAGATTAAAGGTAGGTTCAAAGTTGGTAGATGCAAAGGGTGTTAATAAACTATATAAAGAAAGTGTAAAATTAAAGCATATTTTAACAGTAACTTTAGGGGCTTTGATACCAGTTTTTATTGTCAGTGCTTTATCACCACCTATTCAACAATTGTTTAAATTATTTATGATGAAATTAAGATTTATTTTCGGTATTAAAGGAGGATAATAGCATGATAATTAATATAAAATACTATGTTATAACAATTCTTGCAATATTTTTAGCTATAGGAGTGGGTATTTTTATAGGAATTATGTTAGATGGTCAAGATTTAATAACAGAGCAACAACAACAATTAGTTGTTCAGCTACAAAATGAGTTTGATCAAATAAAAGAAATACAAACTGATCAACAGCTTAGAATCAATATTTTAAATGAAGAAAAAGATAAAAACCTTAAATTTATAGAGACAGTATATCCTGAAGCAATAAAAAATAAATTAAATAATTTAAATATAGTAATCTTAGAAAATGAGGATTATTCATATTACAGTTTGATTGATACCTTTAAAAAGGCTGGTGCAAATAGTGTTACTAATATTTTAATAAAAGATAGCTTTTTAATATCCAGTCAGGAAGAAGCCACAAGAATTGCAAAAAAACTAAATTTATCCCAGAATTCAATTGAAAATACACAAAGTGAAATAATAACGTATTTGTGTAATTCTTTGATAACAGCTGATAAAGACAAAATAAATATATTGAAAGAATTAAACCTTGTAGATTTTTTAGAAAATATAGAATTACCTACGGATCATGTGATAATTGCCAGTGGAAGTTTAACAGAAGAGAAAAGTAGGTTAAACAATGTAGATCTTTCTATAGTAAATTTTCTAAAACAAAAAAAAATTCCTTTATCAGTAGTAGAAAAAACTAGTATCGCTCATTCAACTATACAAGAATTTAAAAAGATGAGAGTATCTACAGTTGATAATGCGGATACTTTAGTAGGTAAGGTGTCTATAATTATGGTAATAGGCGGAAAAGAAGGTAACTTTGGAGAAAAACCTACAGCAGAAGCTTTAATGCCTGAATGATTTTTGTGAGAGAGGATTTTATAATGGAAAATATAACTGTTCTTATACCAGTATTTAATGAAGTTGAGCAAATTGAAAGTACAATAAAAGCTCTCCAAAATATTGATTTGCTTAATAGAATAGTTGTTATTGATGATGGATCAACTGATAATACCTTTGGAATTGCCAATGGGCTAGGAGTAGAAGTATATAAGTTAAATGGGAATAAGGGAAAAGGATATGCTTTAAACTATGGAGTACAGAAAGTTATATCTGGAAGCAGTATAATAATATTTTTAGATGGAGATTTAGGTAGTACTTCTAATGAAGTAAAAAAGTTAATTATGCCTATACTAAATAATAAAGCTGACGTGACTATAGCTAAATTTCCACCTGCTAAAATTAAAGGTGGGTTTGGATTAGTAAAAGGACTTGCAAAGTTTAGTGTGTATAAACTAACTGGCAAGAAAGTAAATACAGCACTTTCAGGACAAAGAGCTTTTAGGTCTAGTGTTTTAAAGTCCCTATATATACCCCAAGACTATGGTGCTGAGGTGGGGATGCTTATAGACATTTTAAATCATGGGTTTAGGGTAATGGAAGTAGAAGTAAATATGTCTCATAGGGAGACTAAAAGAAATCTATCTGGGTTTTTACATAGGGGAAAACAATTCTATCAAATATCAAAGGTTGTTTTAAGGAAATATAAAGAGGTGAAAGAGTAGTGTTTTTAAAAAGTATTATTTTTTTTCTTATTGGATATCTAATTACCAAGCTTATATTTCCTAAAATATATATTATGTTAATTGAAAGTAATTGTATTAGACCTAATTATAAAAAAGAAATGATTCCTTTGTGTGCAGGACTTATTTTTATTCCTACCATAACTATATTATCTTTAATTTCTTTTCTTATTTTTAATAATGATAAATATATATTAATTTTAAGCTTTATGGTGAGTGTTATTTCTATGGGATTAGTAGGACTTATAGATGATATTTTGGGTAATAAAAAAGTATCTGGCTTAAAAGGTCATTTGCTTTATTTATTTAACAGAGGAAAATTGACAACAGGGGCATTTAAGGCTCTGTATGGTGGTTTAGTATCATTGCTTATAAGTTTTTTAATATCATCAACGATTATAGATATATTAATAAATACTATTATTATTGCTTTATTTACTAATACCATTAATTTATTAGATTTAAGACCTGGAAGAGCTTTAAAGGGATATTTATTTTTTTCAATAACTTTAGTATTACTTTATATAGATAATCCTTTAAATATATTATTATTTGGATTAATTGGTTCTGTATCTGTATATGCTCCTTATGACTTTCAATCTAAGGCTATGATGGGGGATACTGGGTCTAATGTATTAGGAGTTTCCCTTGGAATTATTTGTGCTACAAGCCCTAGTTATATACGAATAATATATTTAATTTTTTTGATTATTTTCCATATTTATACAGAGATATATTCACTGACTACTTCAATTGAAAAAAACAAATTTTTAAGATACTTAGATGAGCTTGGAAGGTAGAAGGTATTTTAATTATTTGAGAAAGAGGATAATATGTTAAGCATTAAAAAGGCTCAAGCAATTAAAATTCTAAAAATAGAAGACAATATAACAAAGCTATTGGTTAATTGTGAAGATAAACTATGTAAAACAATAAACTTTAATAATTTAACTGGTGATATTAATGTAGGGGACTCTTTGACTATAAATACAACTGCTGTAGAACTTAATTTAGGTACTGGAGGATATCATTTTGTTATATCTAATCTAAATAATATAGAACAAGCTATATCTGGTGAAGGTCATATTATGAAGCTAAGATACACACCATATCAGCTTAAGGTCTTAGCTGCAGAAGAGGAAGATAGCAAATATCATCATGTCTTTAACGAATTTAAATCTCTTAATAATACACCAGTGATTGTTGGAACTCTCCATAGTATGTTATTACCTATAGTAGAAGCGATTATGACCTTAGATAAAAATATGAAAATAGTTTATATAATGACGGATGGTGCCGCACTACCTATAGAGCTAAGCAATACAGTAAGAAGATTAAAAAATAAATCTTCTATTGTGGGGACTATAACAATAGGAAATGCCTTTGGCGGTGATTTAGAATGTATAAATATTTATAATGGTCTTATTGCAGCCCGGGAGGTTTTAAAAGCTGATATTATTGTTGCGACCTTAGGTCCTGGAATAGTAGGTACTGGCACTCGTTATGGTTTTTCAGGCATTGAGCAAGGACATATTATAGATGCAGTTAATACCTTAGAAGGATATCCCATAGCTGTACCTAGAATTAGTTTTTCTGATAAAAGGAAAAGACATGAAGGAATAAGTCATCATTCCCTTACAGTTCTTTCAAAAATTTGTAAAACAAAAGCTTTTATGGGGATTCCCTTTTTTGATAAAAATAAGAATATGATTATAAAAAAGCAGATCGAAGATGAATTAATACATCAAAATCATAATATTAAATATATTGATTTTGATGACACTAAAATAATAAGTAAAATATTAGAAAACTCCCCTGAGAAAATGTCTACTATGGGAAGGAGTTTTTTAGAAGATAAAGAATTCTTTATTACAGCAGGAGTAGCAGCCCTTGAAGCTATGCTTCATTTAACTGATCGTCTATAAGAGCTTTCACAGTATCATATTTTTGAGAGTAAGTATCAAGTACTTCTAGTAGATCAGATATTTTTCCAATTAAATACAATTCATTTTTCTTTACGATTTTAATCATGGGATTCACTCCTTGTTTTTTAATATTAATTAGTATTCCAACTTGTCCTAAATTATGTCATAAAGGAGGTAATTTTTTTGAATAAAAAAGAAAAAACAATTAAATCGGATTTAATATTCAATGGCAAAATGATTAATCTAAGGGTTGATACTGTAGAATTGCCAGGGAATAAAATGGCAACTAGAGAAATAGTAGATCATCCTGGGGCAGTGGCAATAGTTCCTATTACCAATGATGGGAAAATTGTGATGGTAACACAATATAGAAAGCCAGTGGAGGAAAGTTTATTAGAAATTCCTGCTGGAAAATTAGAAAAAAATGAAGATCCTAGTGAATGTGCTAAACGGGAATTAAAAGAAGAGACTGGCTTTAATGCTAAAGAACTTAAACACTTATTAACCCTATACTCAACTCCTGGTTTTTCAAATGAAATAATGTATATTTATTTAGCAACTGGCCTTATAGAAGGAACTCCTAATCCAGATGAAGATGAATATGTTTCAACTGATATTTTTTCTGTATCTGATTTAATAAAAAAGATTTTTAATGGTGAAATAAAGGATAGTAAAACTATAGCAGGAATATTGGCACTTAAAGAGTATTTAAATATGGATAAATAGTACAACCACAAGACATATTTTCCCCCTTCCTCGCATAATATTTTATAAGAATGTGGACAGGAAAGGGGGTTTTGTTTTGCTAAAAAGATTTCATGAACTAGCATTGAAACATATACAAGGTAATATTGTAATATATTTTTTTGTAATAATGTTTTTCTTAATAGGAATTTCCGCAGGAGCTTTTACTGTCAAGTCCTTATCTGAGGTACATATACAAGAATTAATAAGATATATAGATGGTTTTTTTAATATATTAACTGATAGGAATATTGATGAGTTTTCTATTCTTAAACAATCTTTATCTAACAATTTACAAATAAGTGCTATGATTTGGATTCTAGGGGTTACAATTATAGGTATACCTTTAATTATATTACTTATAACCATTAGAGGTTTTATTATTGGATTTACAGTTGGATTTCTTTCTCATCAACTAGGATTTAAAGGTGCGTTATTTTCTTTTTTAGCTATACTGCCTCAAAATATATTTATCATACCTAGCATCTTAGTAATAGGTGTATTAGGTATTGGCTTTTCTACAATGCTTATTAGAAATAAGCTTAAAAAAAATTATCATAGAAATGAAAACACCTTCAAGCAGTTTATATTGTACAGTACAATAATCTTCTTTATTTGTCTGTTTATTTCTATTGGCTCCTTAATAGAAGCATATATTTCACCTGTATTTATGAAGCTTCTTTCATCATATATGTAAAGACTTTTAGCTTAAAATAAGGAGATAAATATGAATAAAAATTATTTGCTTTTTTTAAAAATTCTGTTGGTACTTGTAATTTTTACAATTATACTCCCTTATTTAGTAGATTCTGTCATAGATATGTTTATAATGGGGGATTATCAAAACACTCCAAAAAACAATAGTACATTTGTATCTAGTAATAATCTTATAAACAAAAATAGTTTTATACGAAATTTCTACTTTCTGACAAAAAATTATTTGTTTTAAAGAAAGGGTTTTTAAAATATATGTGGAATAATAATAGTGGAGCATTTGAGAAATAAAGGGGACAAACCATATGAATACTTTAAATAATTTCATTGACTACTTAAATGACGAAAGAGAATTGTCTAAAAACACTCTTGAATCCTATAAAAGAGATATTAATCAATTTTATGATTACCTAAATGAAATGCAAATTTCTGATTTAAAGGATATTAGTAAAACTACTATAATAACCTATCTATTATATTTGCAAAAAAAAGGTAGGGCAACAGCTACTATATCAAGGAGCCTTGCTTCAATTCGTTCATTTTCTCAGTTTCTAATGAATAATAAGTATATATCTAAAGATCCTACACTAAATTTAGAATCACCAAAATCTGAAAAAAAACTTCCTAATGTTTTAACTTTAAAAGAGGTAGAGCTACTTTTAGCCCAGCCTGATAGTATAAGTCAAAAAGGAATAAGAGATAAGGCTATGCTAGAGCTATTATATGCTACAGGAATTCGTGTATCAGAATTGGTAGCATTAAACTGGGAAAGCTTGAATTTAGATATGGGTTATCTGAAATGTAATGGAAATAATTGTAGGGAAAGAATAATACCAATTGGGTCTATGGCAAAAAACGCCATTGATAATTATATAAATAATTGTAGAAAAGCATTAATAAAAAATGATGATGAACAGTCTTTGTTTGTTAACTATCATGGGACAAGACTTACTAGACAAGGCTTTTGGAAAATAATTAAAACGTATACTCAAAAGGCAAAAATAAACAAGAAAATAACTCCACACACCTTAAGACATTCTTTTGCTACACACTTGATTCAAAACGGAGCAGACTTAAGGTCTGTGCAAGAAATGCTAGGACACTCAGATATATCTACTACTCAGGTATATACTTTAATAACTAGTAATAAAATGAAAGATGTATATAATAAATCACATCCAAGAGCCTAATAATGGCTCTTTATATTTTTAATAATCAATTTCTTGTAAATACTAGTATGGGGAGGATATCTTATGAGAATGGTAGATTTAATTCAAAAAAAGAAATTAGGTGGAACACTTTCAAAAGACGAGATTGACTTTATTATTAGTGGATTTGAAAAGGGAGAAATACCTGATTATCAAATTTCAGCATTATTAATGGCTATATATTACAAGGGAATGAACTCTCAAGAAACTGCTGATTTAACAGATGCTTTTGTAAATTCTGGTGAAAGAGTAGATCTTTCTAGTATTGACGGAACAATAGTAGATAAGCATTCTACTGGAGGAGTTGGAGATAAAATAAGTTTAATAGTACTCCCTCTAGTTGCATCTGTTGGAATTCCTGTAGCTAAATTAAGTGGAAAGGGCTTGGGACATACGGGAGGAACTATAGATAAGCTTGAATCAATAGAAGGCTTTAAAACAGAGTTAAGTAATGAAGAATTCATCTATAATGTAAATAATTATAAAATGGCTATAATTAGTCAGACCAATAATTTGACTCCTGCAGATAAAAAAATATATTCTTTAAGAGATGTAACTGCCACAGTTGATAGTATTCCTTTAATAGCTAGTTCTATAATGAGCAAAAAAATAGCTTCTGGTGCAGATGCTATAGTGCTAGATGTAAAGGTTGGTTCTGGCGCATTTATGAAATCAATAGAGGAAGCTACAGAGTTAGCTAAGGTAATGGTGAATATCGGAAAAAAATTAAATAAAAATACAGTGGCTGTAATTACAAATATGAATCAACCTTTAGGAAATGAAATAGGTAATTCTAACGAGATTAAAGAGGTCATAGATGTTTTAAGAGGTAATGGTCCTGAAGATGAAACAATAATAGCTTTAACTATAGCTTCTCATATGTGTGTTCTTGGTGGTGCTTTTAACAAATTTGAAACTGCCTACGAAAAGCTAATGGAAATTATCTCTTCTGGTAAAGCTGTATCAATGCTTAAAAGATTGGTAAATATTCAAGGAGGAAATGGAGACTTTATCGATAATCCTGATAAATTTCCCCAAGCAAAAAACCATATAGAGATAAAAACTACAGAAAGTGGCTATATTAATTTATTAAATGCTGAGAAAATAGGAGTTTCTGCAATGCTACTGGGAGCTGGTCGTAAAACCAAAGAAGATAAAATAGATCATGCTGCAGGTATAAGTCTCAGAAAAAAAGTTGGAGATAAAGTAGAAAAAAATGATGTTTTATGTGTTCTTCATACAAACTATGATGACTACACTCAAGCAAAATCTTTAGCAATAAGTGCTTTTACCATTTCAAATGAAAAATCTAAACAAGAACAATATATTTATAATGTTATCCAATAGTTAATATTCACTTATACAATATAAACAAATACTAGTAAAATTTAGAAATCAATGGAACTTGATATATAAGTTTATAGTGCATAACAAATCTTAGCGGTGGAGAAGATAAAATTAAACTTATATATCAAGGAGGATTAGTAATGAAATCTAAAAGTTTTACTACCATTTGTGCCATATTATGCACTGTATTAATATTTAATGGCTTTTTAATAGTATCTTCTGGGGAGGAATTTGACGTAAATGCAAAATCAGCATTACTTATGGATGCTGGTAGTGGTAAAGTTATTTACGAAAAGAATGCACATGATAGACTTCCTCCAGCTAGTGTTACAAAAATAATGACTATGCTATTAGCTATGGAAGCTATAGAAAGTAAAAAAATCAGTTTAGAGGACAAGGTAATAATAAGTGATAGGGCTTCAAGTATGGGAGGTAGTCAGCTATATCTTGAACCTGGTGAAGAAAAAACTGTAGAACAGCTTTTAAAAGGTGTTGCAGTAGCATCTGCTAATGATGGAGCTGTTGCCCTTGGAGAGTATATTGCAGGTAATGAAGAATTATTTGTTAAAATGATGAATGATAGAGCAAAAGAATTGGGAATGAACAATACTCAATTTATGAATACAAATGGTCTACCACAAGAAGGTCACTATACAAGTGCTTATGACATAGGGATAATGTCTAAAGAGCTACTTAAGCATCCAAAGATTCATGAATGGTTGACTATATGGATGTCTTCAATGAAGGTTGGTCTTGTTAATAAAAGGATAACTAATTTGGAGTTGACTAATACCAATAAATTAATTAAGACTTATCCTGGAGCAAATGGGATTAAAACAGGATATACCTCTGATGCTAAATATTGCCTATCTGCTTCAGCAACTAAAAATGGTCTTACTTTAATATCAGTAATCTTAGGGAGTCCCTCATCGAATATAAGATTTGCTGAGGCTACCAATTTATTAAATTATGGTTTTGCAACCTATAGTAGTGTTCAAGTAGCAAGAAAAAATCAAGTTATAGACAAGATTAGTGTTGAAAAGGGTAAAGAAGATAAAGTTACTATTGTTGCAAAAGATAATCTTAACGCAATTGTAAAAAAAGGTGAAGAAAAATCCATTCAAAAAGAATTTGTCATGGCAGAGATTATTAAAGCTCCATTTGCAGCTAATGAAAAGGTTGGAGAGATTATAGTTACAAAGGATGGAGAAGAAATTGCTAGAGTTGAACTTGTAACTGAAAGTGGAATGGACTCTGCAAGCTTTATAGATATTTTTAATAAAATCATTAAAAAAACAGTGCAATAAATAAAATAATAAATGAACAAAAGGGAGCTTTTTAAAAAGAGCTTCTTTTTTATTAAAATAGTTTGATTTTAAATTTATAATAGGCACGAATGAATTCGAGCCTACTATTGTTTAAGATAGTTAAAATTTTAGATTTATTGTAGGTACGAATTAATTCGTACCTACTTTCGTTTATCTAATAATTGTGTTATATTCAATGTCTTATAGCAATTTATTAAAAGTGATGATAAAATAGAGAGTAAAGTTGTTTTTATATTTTAAATTAAAGCTGGTGATAAAATGGATTATACAGTTAGACTTGAAGCCTTTGAAGGACCATTTGATTTATTATTTCATTTAATTGAAAAAGCTAAGGTAGATATTTATAATATACCGATTGCACAAATAACTGGACAATATTTAGAATATATTGATGACCTAACAAATTTTGATTTGGAAATAGCTTCAGAGTTCCTGTTAATGGCATCAACGCTTATTGAAATAAAATCAAAAATGCTTTTACCTAGTAAAAAAGAAGAACAGCTATCTATGGATATAGAAGAAGATCCAAGACAAGACTTAGTACAACGGTTAATTGAATATAAAAAGTATAAAAATATTGCCCAAGAATTTAAAAACCGAGAAGAAAAAAATAAAAATATCTATTTTAAACAACAGGAACAATTAGAAATTTATTTAGAAGAAAGTATTGATGAATTAGTTGATTTAGAACCTAATCTTCTCTTTGAAGCTTTTCAAAAGCTTTTGTCTAAAAAACAAACTAGGGAAGAAAAAAAATCTATTTTTGATAAAATAGAAAGAGACGAGATAAGTATTGAGTCCAAAATAAATCAAATCAAGAATTGTTTTTTAAATACTGATTATTTGTCTTTTAATGAACTTTTTATGGATACATATAGAAAGTCGGAGATTATAGTAACTTTTATGGCTTTATTAGAACTTATAAAGTCAAAATATCTACAAGTTAATCAGAATCATATCTTTGGAGAAATAATAATTTCTAAAAGAGATAATAGTTTAGAGGTGCAAAATAATGGATGAAAAAAACATAAAAAATATTATTGAAACTTTACTATTTATATGGGGTGAACCTTTAAATATAAATTCCATATCAGAGGTGTTAGACCACCCAAAAGAATTTATAAGAAAATGTATTATGGATTTAAAACATGAGTATTTTGTTAATGAAAGAGGTATTCAGATAATTGAAATAAACAATTCTTTTCAGTTATGTTCTAATAGCGACTATTCAGATTATATTCAAAAGCTTTGTTCTCCGCCACAAAACAAAGGATTAACACAAGCTGCACTAGAGGTTTTATCAATTATTGCCTATAAACAACCAATAACTAGACATGAAATAGAAGTAATAAGAGGAGTAAAAAGTGATAAGTCTGTAAGTACTTTGGTAGAAAAGGGTCTTATAGTAGAAAAAGGAAGACTTGAAAAAACAGGACGACCTATTATATATGGAACTACTGATGTTTTTTTACGTGCCTTTGGCTTAAGCAATCTTCAAGATCTACCAGATAAAGATTTACTAGAGGGCATGGATCTTGTTGCTGCAACAGAAGATGAAACTCAAGACTAGATTTTAAGTCATTATCATATTTTAGGCGGACACAGTCCGCCCCTACACTTTATCTCTATATGGCTAACAATAGCTCTCTAATAACTTTACTAGCAACTGCTGTAGATACACCACTAGGGTCATAATCTGGAGATAGCTCAACAACATCTGCACCTACTATATTTAGTGGACTGAGTGATTTGATAACCTCCTGAAGTTCTTTAAAGGAAATACCTCCTGGTTCAGGAGTACCTGTTCCTGGAAAAATAGAAGGATCAAGTATATCTAAATCAATTGTTACATAAACAGGCTTCTCACCAATTTTTGTAATTATCTCATTTAGCTTTTCACAGTTAAATTTGTTTATAAAAGTATGATTACCTTCCATAGCCCATTGAAATTCTTCTCTAAGTCCTGAGCGTATTCCAAACTGAAATATTTTTTCATCTCCCATAAAATTCCATATCTGCTTAATAACAGTAGCGTGAGATAGTTCTTCTCCCATATAATCTAGTCTAAGGTCTGTATGAGCATCAAAGTGAAGTAATACTAGGTCTTTATGTTTTTCATATAAAGAGGATACTACTGGTAAGGTTACTAAATGCTCACCACCAATCATAAATGGCTTTTTTTCATTTGTTAAAAGAAATTGAGTGTATTCTTTAATCATATCTAGTACAGCATATTTATTTCCAAAGGTAAAATCTAAATCTCCTGCATCATGAATCTGTTTATCTTCTATATCTTTATCCATATAGAGACTATATGTTTCTAATCCATAAGAGTCTATTCTAATTTTGTTTGGAGCAAATCTTGAACCTGGACGATAAGAGCTAGTACCATCAAAGGGTGCACCAAACATAACTATATCACTTTCATCAAAGGCTTTATCACATCCTATAAAACAATATCGATTAAATAAATTCATTTTCAATCTTCTCCTTAATTACTTAAATTTTATTAACTTATATATTATATATTTATTTATTTAATATGTATTGTCAAGCTAACTTTCTAAAAATAAATGAATTATAATATTTAAATTGGAAAAAATACACTATACAAATAGTTAGGAATTAAGGTGGTACTTTAAAAATGATACTTTATATATTAATTGGTCTTTTTTTATTATGTGTAGTAATATCTTTTATATCGTTTAAAATCAAAATAAGCTTTATAAAAAAAGAAGATGAGGATAATCCTAAGCTTTCTATAATAGCATTATCTGGATTAATTAAACGTGAAATTATTATACCCTATAAGGATATTATGTATGATTTAGAAAAAGAAACTTTTGAAAAATCAAATTCTAAATTAAAAACCAAAGAAAAATCTGATAATAAAGAATCTATATTTTCTAAATTGGATAATTACAAAAAAAAATATATGAACACTAAGAAGTATTACAATGCTTTATATCCACCTATACACGATTTTCTAACAAAACAAATTAAGATAAAGGATTTTAAATGGATTACTCATATGGGATGTAATGATGCAGGAGCTACAGCTTTATTGTCTGGAGTATTATGGATGATTAAAGGGAAAATTGTTTCATTTTTAAAAAATATTTTTGTGTCTGATAACACCAAAATTAATATTGTTCCAATCTTTAACAACTCAGTCTTTAAAACAGATTTAACCTGCATAATACATATAAAAATAGGCTATATTATTACTACATTAATAAAAATAGCCTATTTATTAATACTAAAAGGTGGTGAACTAAATGACAAATCATCCAATTGAAGCTCTAATGAAAACTACAATGGAAAGCTTAAAGGAAATGATAGATGTCAATACAATAGTTGGAGATCCTGTTGAAACTCCAGATGGGACTGTTATAATTCCAATTTCCAGAGTATCCTTTGGATTTGCATCTGGTGGTGGGGAATATACAACAAGTAAAAGATCTAGCGAAGAATCTGAAAATGAATCTAACAGTAAAATGCCCTTTGCTGGTGGAACTGGTGCAGGAGTTTCCCTACATCCTGTTGCATTTATGGTAGTAGGTAATGGTCAGATGAAATTAATACCGGTTAATGAAAATGCTACAATGCTTGATTCAATTATTAATTTTACTCCTAAATTGCTTGACAAAATACAGGCAATGGGTGAAAAAAAGAATTCTACAAAAGATCAAAGTAGAGTAGAATAAATAATTCCTTGGCTATTTGTTGAAATTTACAATAAATAGCTAAGGTTTTTTTTATAATAAATCTTAATTAATTTGAATTATATCTCATGTCTATGAAAATACTATTACTAAATATAAATGGGGTGATATGATATGAAAAATAAAGGTTCAAAACTTATAATAAGTTTAGTATTAATTTTATTAGTAACCATGTCTAGTTTTAGTACTTCAAATGGATATTCTCGAGCAATTTCTGCACAAAGCGCTATAGTTATAGACTCCGTAACAGGAAGAGTATTATATGAGAAAAATTCTAATGCTAAAAAACCTATGGCTAGTACTACCAAGATTATGACTGCATTAGTAGCTCTTGAAAAGTGTAAGCTTGATGAAATAGTTGAAGTACCCAAAGAAGCTGTAGGTGTGGAAGGGTCTTCTATATATTTAGAGTATGATGAAAAAATCACTATAAAAGACTTACTATATGGATTAATGTTAAGGTCTGGAAATGATGCGGCTGTAGCCATTGCTATTCATGTTGGAGGATCAGTAGAGGACTTTGCTGAGTTAATGAATAAAAAGGCAAAGGAAATTGGTGCATTAAATACAAACTTTACAAATCCCAATGGATTACATAGTGATAAGCATTATACCACTGCTTATGATTTAGCACTTATAACAAGAGAAGCATTTAAAAGCAATACATTTAAAGAAATAGTTAAGACAAAGTTATATGTTGCTGATAGAGAAGGATACAAATATTTTTATAATAAAAATAAAACATTATCCCAATACAATGGTGGAGATGGAGTGAAAACTGGATATACTATGGCAGCAGGTAGATGCTTAGTCACTTCAGCCTCTCGAGAAGATATGCAATTAATTGGCGTAGTTTTAAATGCACCCAATTGGTTCCAAGACTGCTATAGATTGCTAGACTCCTCCTTTGAAGAGTACACCAGCTCTAAAATAATCGAAAAAAATGCAGTGTTGAAAAATATATTTGTTAATAATGGTAAAAAAGAAAGTACTAGTGTTGTATCTTTTAAAGATGTTGTGATCCCTTTAAAAGAAAATGAACTAGAAAAAATATCAACTGTTTTTGAATTAGATGATATGATACAAGCACCTGTTAAAAGAGGTCAAAAAATAGGCGAGGTGAAAATCTATTTAGATGAAAAATTAATGTATACCCTTGATTTATACACTAGAGAAGATATAGCTATAAGAGGCTTTAAAGATAAGTTATCTGATTATATCAAAGAGAAGTTTTAATAAATTAGCAAAACTGTAACACATTTTCCCCTTTTTAAATACCCTATTATATAGGGTATTTTTGCGGTCTAAAATAAAAAAAAGGGGGGAAAGTTTTGTCCACAGAAAATTTTACATGTATTGATTCTGGCAGTGAATACTGTCCTTGCTATTTAGCTGAAACAAATGATTGCTTAGTTTGTACTCATTTACAAGGAAAAGGATTTTGTGATTGTTCTTGGAGTGGAGTGTGCATATATCAAGATTTTTACTGGTGTGGAGAGAAAAAAAAGAGCTACAGAGCAGAATGTGAAGGGCTTATTTTAGAAAAAGAACTTATAAGTGACAAAGGTATTGTTTATAAAATAAAGGTTTCTAAAACCTTAGCAAGACAATTAAAAAACCCAGGTTCATATATATTTATGAGAGACCCTGAAAAACCAACATCTTTTAATGTTCCAATGTCTATTATGTCAGCTGATGAGTATAAGGGTGAAATAGAAGTAGCAGTTGAGTTTGTAGGGGTAAAGACAAAATCCTTATTAGATTGTGGTGAAACAATATCAGTTAAAGGTCCTTTTTGGAATGGAGTATTAGGACTTAAGGAATTGAAGAAAACTTCAAAGGAAAATGTTCTTATAGTGTCTAGGGGTATTGCTATTGCACCTACTCTTTTAGTGATAAAATACTTATTAAAAAACAATAATAAAGTTACCTTCCTCGTTGATTCTGGTAAACTAGGAGAAATATTCATACTGGATAGGCTGAAAGATTTAGATATTAATCTTTTGGAATTTAATCTGAGAACTGAAGGTGGTTTAGATAAACTAAAAAGCTATATTCATTCAAATGAGTTTAGTCTTATATTTAGTGGAGGTGCAGATAAGCTACACAGAATTATTCTGGATGAATTAGATACCTTTAAAAATGATATTAAATACGCTGCTACAAATAACAATTCTATTTGTTGTGGTGAAGGTATATGTGGTTCCTGTGTAACTAAAACCATAGATGGAAAAAAAGTAAAAATGTGTAAATGTCAACTAGATACTAGTGAATCTTTAGGAGGGTGGCGAAATAATGGCTAAAATTGTTGTCATAGGTGGAGGTTGGGCAGGAGTTGCTGCTGCAATCACAGCGAAAAAGGCAGGAGCCTCTGTAACAGTTATTGAAAGAATGGATATTCTTCTTGGGCTTGGAAATGTCGGTGGCATAATGAGAAACAACGGAAGATTTACAGCTACTGAAGAATGTGTACTATTGGGAGCTCCTGAATTATTTGAGATGACAGATAAGGCATCAAGACATGTAAATATAGATTTTCCAGGACATACTCATGCTAGTTTATATGATGTATGTAAGATTGAGCCCATGGCAGAAGAATTGCTTAAAAAAATGGATATAGAGTTTATACTTAAAGCTCGAGCAGTTGATATAAAGCTAAAAAATAATAAAGTAGTAGGGATTGTTCTCCAAGATGGTAGTGTAATTGAAGGAGATGCTTTTATTGAAACCACTGGTTCTACTGGACCTATGGGAAACTGCCTAAAGTATGGTAATGGTTGTGCTATGTGTATTTTAAGATGTCCTTCATTTGGTCCTAGAGTAAGTTTAACTCAAAAAGCTGGGATTGATGATATTTTAGGTCAAAGGGGAAACGGTTCATATGGAGCATTTAGTGGTTCTTGCAAATTAAACAAAGATTCCTTAAGTGAGGAAATTGTAGAGCAGTTAAACAGTACAGGTGTAGTTGTACTACCTGTTCCAGCTGAAGATATAAATGAAGAAAAATTAGATATAAAAGTATGTCAACAATACGCTCTTAAAGAATATGCACAAAATATAATTTTACTTGATACTGGTCATGCTAAGCTTATGTCTCCTTTTTATCCACTAGAAAAGCTAAGAAAAATAAAAGGTTTAGAAAATGCACGGTTTGAAGATCCATATTCAGGTGGTATAGGAAACTCAATAAGATATCTTTCAATTGCTCCCCGAGACAATACTATGAAGGTTGAGTCTATTCAAAACTTATTATGTGCAGGAGAAAAGTCAGGTCTATTTGTTGGCCATACAGAAGCTATTGTTACGGGTAGCCTTGCAGGACATAATAGTGTAAGATTAGTAAAAGGGATGCCTTTATTGGAAATTCCTGTGAACTTAGCAACAGGTGATCTTATTGCCTATGCCAATAAAATGATAAAATCTAAAGAAGGACTTAGAACTCGTTATACCTTTGCAGGTTCAAATTATTTTTCTCGAATGAAAGAACTTGGACTATATACAATGGATAAAAAAGCTTTAGAAAATAAAATAAGTAGAATGAATTTGTTAAATATATTTGACGAAAAACTAGTGTAAAATATAGTATATAGCTTAAACTATAATAAATAATTGCGAAACTATCAATTTAAACTGAATAATAGAAATATTAATCCTTCAGGATTAAAAAAATGCGACAAAAAATAAAGATTTAACATAAATAAAAAATTGCCCTTAAAAAAGAGCATAAAAAACAGAAGTATTAGATTGATATGAAAATAAATACTTCAAATGGATAGCTATGCAATTAACGGCTTTATGCTTCTGATATATTCATACTTATGAATTTTATCGGCTAAGACAACGGTAATAAGCTGTGTTATTCCAGAAAGCAGTAAATCAGCATGAAGAGTTTTTTCATTTTGAGTTCTTCGATCTGCTACACAATAACTATCTTTAAACTGGTAGATAGCTTTTTCAACTACAGCTCTAACTTTGTAGGTGTTATCCCATTCTTCTGTGCCACGGAGGGTACCAGGATATGCACGAAGATCTTTTTCTGGATACAGATGAATCATTCTGCCACTAATAGAATCAGTGCAAGGATTATCACACTGGCAGACACGGTGATACTTACCATTATCTTTTTTCTGCCAACGTATTTTAGGGCATACAAATTTGTAACGAGTAACACCACTTTTAAGTTTAGAAGTACCTTCATACTTCATTAAAAGTGAAGGGTCATGAGGACAACAGGGAATTCCATCTTCATTAACTTCATAATCCTTGTTCTCTAGTGTTGCTCTTTGATTCAATGGTATAAAAGCTTTTTCAAAGTGTAATTTCTGTAAAAGAGATTTGTAGATTCCTACAGAATCAAAAGCGGAATCGCCAAGAAAATATTTTGGGTTAATTAAAGGATGTTTTTTGAGGAAATCGGTTAGGGTAGGGATAAGAAGCCTTGAATCATGAACAGATTTATCCTCATCTGGGGAATCTAATTTTTTACCTATAATAATTTCAGGGTGGTTATTAAAAAACTCTTTATTGTAAAAATCAATACTTCTAACAATTCCAAGTCCATTGGTAATTATGCCAAATTTAAAAGCATAGCAAAAATGACCATTGATATAAAGTTGTTTAATTTCGGGGTTAGATTCAGCATGTGTTGGCATAGAACCATAGGCAGCTTTGTAAGGATCATAGGACTTATCGAAGCCCATAACTTTAGCATAAGTTTTTAATTGTTTTATAATCCGATTAGCAAATTTAGGGTTATTTTCAGTAACAAAAGCTTCAATACCAGAAGAATCAAAAATAGTCATGGAAGCAAGTTTCTGATCAATATTTTGGCAAATAGGTTCAGTAGTATCAACTAGGTTATCAAACATTAATTGTAAATCAGGTAAGAAGTCCTGTTTAAAGCGTGTAAATTTAGAAGCATCAGGAACTTTATTAAATCCACAGAAATCTCTTAATTCACTAGAATATTTAAGAAAAGTGATTAAGAGAGTATCTGTAGGAATAGAGAATATTCTTTGAATAATTAAAGCCCACAACATTGAATGAAGCTTGTACTTACGAGGTCTTCCAGTTGAAGCGTAAAAGTTATGGTAAAAAGAAATAGGAATAAACTTATCAAGATTAATGGTATCTTCAAGTAATGAAAGAAACTTAGGTTTATCACTTTCAAAAAAAGTTTTGCAATCTGAATAAACATCTGCCAAAGAAAGCTGTTTATGTGGTATCATATTTATATAACTCCTTTCGGGTTTTGGTGGATTTGTAGGTTGTCACTTCAATTTTACCATAAATCAGTGAGGAGTTATGTGTTTTTAAGACAAAAATGCCCCGTATTTATGCGGGTTAAGGCGTTTTGCAAACGCCTATTAAACTATAAGAAAAAGAGGTGGCTTTATGAGATTGCAAAAATATATAGCCCATTGCGGAGTAACATCCAGACGAAAAGCAGAAGAACTTATTAAACAAGGTAGAGTACTAGTGAATAATGAAGTTAGAACAGATATGGGAATAAATATAAATCCAGATAGGGATAAAGTATATGTTGATAATAAACTTATAAGTGTAGAAAAAAACTTAGTATATATAATTCTTAACAAACCTGAAGGATATATTACTACTCTTTCAGATGAATTTAACCGTCCCACTGTTATAGATTTAGTGTGTGATATAACTGAGCGAATTTATCCAGTGGGACGATTAGATTATGATACTTCAGGTCTTATACTTTTAACTAATGATGGTGAACTTACTTATAAATTAACTCATCCTAAACATGAATTTATAAAAACTTATATTGCAAATATTGAAGGTATACCCAATGAAAAAACAATACATAAATTAGAAACAGGTATCCAAATAGAAGAATATATTACTGCTCCAGCCAAGTTTAAAATTATTAAGTTAGAAAAACCTAATTGTTATATTGAAGTAAAAATACATGAAGGCAAAAACCGACAAATAAGAAAGATGTTAGATGCTGTAGGGCATCCTGTTAAAAGTTTAAAGCGTGTAGCTATGGGTAGTATTAAGCTAGATACTTTACCCCTAGGTAAATGGCGTGCTTTAACAAAATCAGAAATTAGTTACTTGAAAAATGTATGATTTTGTTGAAACAATCTGAATTCTTTGGTACACTTGAATATGAATGCACGGTTTAATTGTAGACAAGTATTCAATTATTATATATTATAAGGTGTGATTATTCTTATATGTTAGAAATAAAAGTACCTACCCAAAATGAGATAGAAAGTATTAATAAGTTAATAGAGAATAATGATTTAAGTAAGATTTATATTGAAGGGTGTATTTCAAACTGTATGGTTGTCTATGATCAAAAAAAGATGATAGGTGCTGCAGGATTTATAAAAAAAGATACTTATGCACTAATTACTTTTATTGTTGTAGATAAAAAAAGACGTAGGGAATACATAGGATCAGGTTTAGTTAAAGCTTTATTGAATTTAGCAGATAATTATGGAGTAAAAAAAGTTGTTTCAAATTTTGGAGAAGAATTTTTACTAAAACTTGATTTTGTCTATACATCACAGTCTGATAAGAAAAAATACTGTGAAATATTTGAAAGTAAAGATATAAACCTTAAAGATTCTATGGTGGAGGTTATACTTCCTGATTATTTTCTTAAAGGCTGTAACTGTTCTAAACAATAATCAATATTGGCGAATGAATTCTCCTTTACAGGTTTGGCTGCAACTGCTTTAAACAATAATAGTAATCCTATAGGTGATTAAATGTCTACATATAATTTAACAAAAGTAACAGAATTTGCACAATTAATTATTTCTCAATATTTAAACAAAGGGGATACTGTCGTTGACTGCACAATGGGCAATGGCTATGATACTCTTTTTTTAGCAAAAATGGTGGGTGAAAGTGGAAAGGTTATATCCTTTGATATTCAAGAGGCAGCAATACAAAAAACAAGATTATTATTAAAAGATAATAAGTACACTAAATCAGTTGTTCTTATTAATGATAGTCATGAAAATGTTGACCTATACGTTAAGGAAGACATATCTGTAGCCATGTTTAATTTAGGATATTTACCTGGAGGTGATAATGGTATAACCACTAAGGCTCCTTCTACATTGGCTTCTATAGAAAAATGTTTAATGCTTTTAAAGCCAATGGGGGCAATTTCATTAGTAATATATTATGGCCACCAGGAAGGAATTAGTGAAAAAAACAATGTGCTTAAATATGTTGAAACATTAAGTTCCAAATTGTTTCATGTAATAAAATCCGAGTATATTAATCAAACCAACAACCCGCCACTTATTGTTACAATTATAAAAAAAGGTAAAAAAAGTTCTTATAAACTTAAGGAGGTAAGTAATGAAAAAAGTTAAAATTACAGAAACCGTTCTTCGTGACGCTCATCAATCTCTAGCTGCCACACGAATGAAAACTGAGGATATGATTCCTATTTTAGAAACTATGGATAAAGTAGGATACCATTCATTAGAAATGTGGGGTGGAGCAACTTTTGATGCAAGCTTACGATTTTTAAAAGAAGATCCATGGGAAAGATTAAGAATTATAAGAAAGACTGTTAAAAACACTAAGTTACAAATGCTTTTAAGAGGGCAAAATCTTCTAGGATATAAACATTATGCTGATGATGTTGTTTCAGAATTTGTAAAAAAATCTATACATAATGGTATTGATATAGTAAGAATCTTTGATGCTCTTAATGATGTTAGAAACTTAGAAGTTGCTATGAAAACCACTAAAAAAGAAGGTGGACATGCTCAAGCTGCTATATCTTACACTATAAGTCCTGTTCATAATACAGAGCATTATTTAAGTGTAGCTAAACAAATGGAAGATATGGGTGCAGATTCTATTTGTCTTAAAGATATGTCTGGAATATTAACACCTTATTATGCCTATGAGCTTATAACAAAGCTTAAGTCTACAGTTAAGATTCCAATTCAACTACATACTCATTATACAAGCGGAATAGCTTCTATGACTTATCTTAAGGCAATAGAGGCAGGTGTAGATGTTGTAGATACAGCTATATCTCCTTTAGCTTTAGGAACATCTCAGCCACCAACAGAACCTCTAGTAGCTACTCTACAGGGAACTGAGTATGACACAGGTCTAGACTTAAAAGTATTAAATGAAGTATCAGAACACTTTGCTCCAATAAAAGATAAATTCCTTAGCAGTGGAATACTTGATCCAAAGGTAATGGGTGTTGATGTAAATGCCCTTATTTATCAAGTTCCTGGTGGAATGCTATCAAACCTAGTATCTCAGCTAAAAATGCAAAATGCTTTAAATAAATATGATGAGGTATTAAAAGAAGTTCCTAAAGTAAGAGAAGATTTAGGTTATCCACCACTAGTAACTCCTTTAAGTCAAATGGTTGGTACACAAGCAGTATTTAATGTTGTTCTTGGAGAAAGATATAAAATGGTACCAAAGGAAATCAAGGCATACGTTAAAGGTGAATATGGTAAACCTACTGTAGAAATTTCTGAGGAAATACGCAAAAAAATCATTGGTGATCAAGAGGTTATTACATGTCGTCCAGCAGATTTAATCAAGCCTCAGCTAGATAGTATAAGAAATGAAATGAAAGAGTATTTAGAGCAAGAAGAAGATGTTTTATCATATGCTCTATTCCCTCAAGTAGCTATTGATTTCTTTAAACATAGAGAAGCAGAAAAATATAAGTTGGATAGCTCTTTAGTAAATAAAGAAGAGAAAACTTATCCAGTATAAAAAAAATTTAGCCAAAGCACCTTAACTGGTGTTTTGGCTAATTTTAACAGTTTGTATGAAGATAGATTATATTAGGTTTATTGCTAAAGTATTTCATTACCTTTACTTCACTATTAGATTCAATAGGTTTCCAGCATTTTAAGCAATTGTATTTTGATTTTTTTAGATGTGATGTACTTAAATCTATATCAAGATTGCCATATTTTTTCCAGCTTTTCCATCCAGTTTTACATAGATTTACTCTATTTTCGTAATCTGCATATACCCATCTTAATAATCTATGAAAGTGGAAAGGATACTTTGTATAGGATAAAAATTCTTTAGGTAAACCTAGACTTATTGAATACTCTTCAAATGTTTTCTCTATCTTTGATTGCAAAGGTTCACCTATAACAGTACTACTAAACTTGTAATTATTTTCTTTTAACCAAGGGGTCAGCTTATCAAACATATAACCTCTACAAACCTCTATCTCTTCATCCTGAGATACATTAAGTTTTTTAAAAAATATTTGTGTCATTTGAACTACTTTATCTAAATAAATTTTTTTATCAAAAGATTCATTTTGGTAGTATTCTAAGGGAATAATATCAAATAGATATTCACCTGTTTCTTTTCTTAGTGCTCCAATACAGGTGCCACCAATTAAACTGCCACTACCTGAGTCGTCAATTTGAATCACAAAATCACTCCTAATACTTTGTAGTTTAATAATAGTATTTGTTTAATATAAGATTACTATTATTAGAATATTATAAGTTATTGAATTTATAGTGAGGAGAATATATATTATGAAAATTTTAGTAACAAATGATGATGGAATTTTTGCCGATGGCATAAAAAATCTTGTAAAATCATTAAAAACAGTCGGAGATGTTTTCGTTGTAGCTCCTAATAGACAGAGAAGTGCTTCTGGTCACTCTATAACCATGCATGATCCATTGAGGGCTGAAAAGGTAAATTTTTTTGATATGAATATACCTGCTTGGTCTGTAAATGGTACTCCAAGTGACTGTGTTAAACTGGGAATAGAAGCGCTTATAAAAGAAAAACCTGATATTGTTATTTCTGGAATTAATAGAGGCTCTAACCTTGGAACTGATGTACTTTATTCTGGAACAGTATCAGCTGCAATAGAAGGATCAATGATGGGATTTCCTTCCATAGCAGTATCTTTACAGTATGATCAGGATATGGACTATACCCATGCTGGGAATTTTTCTAAAAAAATATGTAATATGGTTTATACAAATAAGCTTCCCATGGATACTTTATTAAATATTAATGTGCCTTGTACTGAAGATATTAAAGGGTTTAAAATAACTACATTAGGAGTAAGAAAATATCAAAACTCCTTTATAGAAAGAATAGACCCATTTGGAGAATCTTATTATTGGATGGGTGGAGAAGTTTGTGATGAAGATAATGGAGAAGAAACAGATATACATTCAGTTAAAAATAATTATATATCTATAACCCCTATTCACTTTGATATAACCAAACATGAAATGATCCATAAGCTTCAAGAATGGAAGTTTGATATATAATATCTAAAATAAAAAGCACATATGTGCTTTTTATTTTGATTAAATTGAATAAATGTATACAGAAATAATTGTAAATTTGAATAATCTAATTCTTGTGGACTAAATGAAGGTAAAATTGCACTTGTAAAATATTTTTGTATATTTTTGAAATAAAAATTGCAATTTAGCAAGATTTTTGTTAATATAAAAGTAAGAATATTAACAGTATAGGGAGAGGGGTAATATGGGTAATAAAAGCAATCTCGAACTAAAAATTAACAAGAACTGGTGTAAAGGTTGTGGTATATGTGTAGCGTTTTGTCCTAAAAATGTATTAACTTTAGTAGAGGATAAAATAACAATAGCAAACCCAGAAGATTGTATTAAATGTGGACTATGTGAATTGAGATGTCCAGATTTTGCTATATATTTAGGAGGTCAAGTCGATGAAAGATAATATTAAGCTAATGCAAGGTAATGAAGCATGTGTTGAAGGAGCTTTATCTGCAGGCATGAGATTTTTTGCAGGTTATCCGATTACACCATCAACTGAAATTGCTGAAGGTGCCGCACAAAAGCTTCCTAGATATGGAGGGAAATTTATTCAGATGGAAGATGAAATCGCTAGTATGGCTGCTACCATAGGAGCATCTTTAACAGGATTAAAGTCTATGACAGCAACTAGTGGACCTGGATTTTCATTAAAGCAAGAAAATATAGGCTATGCTGCTATAACAGAAGTTCCATGTGTTATCGTAAATGTACAAAGAAGTGGTCCTAGTACTGGATTGCCTACATCTCCATCTCAAGGAGATGTAATGCAGGCTAAGTGGGGAACTCATGGCGATCATCCTATTATTGCGTTATCTCCTTCCTCAGTAAGTGAGACCTATAGCTTAACTATGCGTTCTTTTAATTTAGCTGAAAAATATAGAGTGCCTGTTATACTGTTACTAGATGAAGTTATCGGACATATGAGAGAAAAGATTGAAATACCTACAATAAAAGAAGGGGATATCTTTGATAGATTAAAGCCCGATCAAAATGACAAAGATTACCTCCCATATAAAGTTAAAAAAGGAGAAATAGTTCCACGTATGTCCTCCTTTGGAGATGGTTTTAAAGACCATGTAACAGGACTAGTACATTATGAATCAGGATTTCCAAGTAATAAGCCAGAAGTAGCAGATGTACTTATTAAAAGATTAATGAACAAAATAGAAAATAATATTGATGATATAGTAACTTATGAAGAGTATCTTACTGATGATGCTGAAATTATAATTCTTTCTTATGGTGGTAGTGCTAGATCTGCTAAAAGTGCAGTTAAAAAAGCTCGTAAAAGTGGCTTAAAGGTGGGCATGTTTAGACCTATTACTATATGGCCATTTCCGGAAGAAAAATTAAAATTGCTTTCTAATTCCTGTAAAGATATCATTGTAGCTGAAATGAACTATGGTCAATTAGTTCTTGAAGTAGAAAGAATAGTAAAAAACTCGGCAAATGTACATCATATTGGAAAGGTCAATGGTGAAGTTATAACTCCTGAAGAAATATTTTCAAAGATTAGGGAGGTGCTTTAAATGAGTGAGTTAGTGAATGAATATTTTAGAACAGATAAATTGCCTCATATTTGGTGCCCAGGTTGTGGGCATGGTATATTAATGAGATCAGTTGCTATGGCAATAAAAAACCTAGGACTAGATAAAGATAAAGTATGTATTGTGTCTGGAATAGGTTGTTCCTCAAGGGCTCCAGGGTATATGGATTTTAATACTCTACATACTACTCATGGTAGAGCTTTAGCTTTTGCAACAGGTGTAAAAATGGCAAATCCAGAGCTTGAAGTAATAGTAGTTACAGGAGATGGAGATGCTACAGCTATAGGTGGTAATCATTTAATTCATGCTGCCAGAAGAAACATAAATATAACAACGATTGTATTTAATAATAATATATATGGTATGACAGGTGGACAATACTCACCAACAACTCCTACAAGTGATCTAGGTACTACTGCACCCTATGGTAATATTGATAAAGCATTTGATATTCCTCAATTAGTTGCAGCAGCAGGAGCTACTTATATTGCTAGAAGTACAGCATATCATGCAGTGCAGCTTATAAAATATGTTGAAAAAGCTATTCTTAACAAAGGTTTTTCTTTAGTAGAAGGAGTAAGTACTTGTCCAACTTATTATGGTAGAAAAAATAAAAAAGGATCTGCAGTTGATATGTTGACTTGGCAAAAGGAACATGCTATAAATATAAAAGCAGCTGAAAAGTTAGATTCTGAAGAGTTACAAGATAAATTTATCATAGGTGAATTTAAAAACTCTACAGAACCTGAATATACAGAAGAATACCAAAAAATTATTGATAGATTTATAAAGGAGAGATAATATGCCTAATCAAATAGAAGTTCGATTAACTGGCTCAGGAGGTCAAGGTCTTATTTTAGGCGGCATAATCCTTGCAGAAGCAGCTTTAAGAGATGATAAAAATGCAATACAATCTCAATCCTACGGTCCAGAAGCAAGAGGTGGCGCTAGTAAAGCTGAAGTTATTGTTAGTCAAGATGAAATAGATTTCCCTAAAGTAGATACACCTGATTTATTATTAGCCCTTACTCAAGTTGCATGTGATAAATATGGAAAATGTGTTAAAGAAAATGGTATACTATTAATTGATTCTACTGTAGAAGCTCCTAAAGATATTCCTTCAGCAAGAGTCATTAAAGTTCCTATATTATCAACTGCTAACAGTGTAGTTGGTAAACCAATGGTTGCTAATATAATAGCTTTAGGTGTAATACAAGAACTATTAAAATTTGTTTCAAGAGAATCACTAGAAAATGCTGTTTTGAGTAGAGTTCCACCAGGAACAACAGAATTAAATAAACAAGCCTTACAAGAAGGGTATAAACTTGTTTCAAGAGTTAATTAAAAGAGAGGTCATAGTATGAATCAAAATAATGTAGACTTGATAAAAGTTATTCAAAAAAACTTTCCCCGATTGAGTAAAGGACAAAAGCTTATTGCAAACTATATTATTAATAATTACGAAAAGGCTGCTTTTATGACAGCATCTAAACTGGGACTTAAGGTAGGGGTTAGTGAATCAACAGTAGTTAGATTTGCAAATGCCTTAGGTTTTGATGGTTATCCTAAGCTTCAAGATGAGCTACAAGAGCTTATAAAGACTAAATTAACCACTGTTCAGCGTTTAGAAATGTCAAAGGATTATTCCAATGAGGTTGCAGTTTTAAAAAAAGTTCTTAAAGCTGATATGGATAATATTAGAGAAACAATAGAAGAAATTAATACTGACACATTCCAAGAAGTAATAAATGATATATGTAATGCAAAGAGAATATATGTATTGGGATTAAGAAGCTCTACAACACTTGCAGAGTACCTTGGATTCTATTTAAACTTAATACTAGATAATGTAAAAATAGTTACACCAGGAGTAAGTGATGTTTTTGAACAAATGTTTAGAGTAGGTAAAGATGATGTAGTAATAGGAATAAGTTTTCCCCGGTATTCTGCAAACACTCTAAATGTCTTGAAATATACTAAAGAACAAGGTGCATTAGTTGTAGGAATTACCGATAGTAGAGTATCTCCAATTTCATCAATAGCAGACTATACTTTAACTGCTAAGAGCAATATGATATCTTTTGTGGATTCACTTGTAGCTCCTTTAAGCTTAATTAATGCTTTAGTAGTTGCAGTTGGTATGAGCAAAAAAGATGCACTTAGTTCATCCTTTAGTAAGCTTGAAAAAATATGGGATACACAAAATGTATATAATGATAAAAGCAAATAGGGATTTTGTTTTAACTGACATTAAAAGATGGAAATTATGCAATAAGGACTTTAAAATCATTAAGTCCTTATTTTTTATAATTGAAGGGCTGTATCACTTCATTTTTTAACGCATCTATGATTATAAGTGCCATGAAGCGGTAAATTAAAATTGGAACACCTCTATGTATTCAACACGAAAAGGGTAGAAAGGTTTAAAATAGAAAAGGCAAAGCTATGGCTGTTTAAATCAACATTTATGATAATTTTTTACATAAGTTACCCCTTATTCAGTAAGACGAAGGAAACAACCCCTTGGCCAATATCAGAAAATGCCCCTGACCTTGTATAAAGTCGAGGGCATTATGTTTTTAATATTTTCTCCTTCTCTTTTCATTGATGAACTTTCTTGCGTTTTTCATACCGCCAACTCCACTAAACATTGAGTTAAATTTTTCGGTTTCAATTTGCTTTGAGGTAAGTCCATCATAACGAGCTTCTTTCTTTAGCTTAAGATAGCTTTCCATTCTTTTAGGGTCAAGTTCTCCATTTTCTATAGCATATCTTATAGCACAGCCAGGTTCACTATTGTGAGAACAATCTTTAAACTTACACTGCTGGGATAAAGTATCAATGTCAGCAAATGTTTTTGAAAAATCAACAGATTCTACTCCAAGTTCTCTCATGCCAGGAGTATCAATGACTATGCCACCTTGTGGTAACAAAATAAGCTCTCGGCGTGTAGTTGTATGCCTGCCCTTGTCGTCTTTCCTAACTTCAGAAGTTGAAAGAATTTCTTTTCCTGCAAGATTGTTGATCAGTGTAGATTTTCCCACACCGGAAGAACCGATAAAAGATGATGTCATATCTTTTTTAAAATATGGCATTAGCTGATTGCAGGAGCTTTCATCCAAGCTTGAGGTGACAAGAACATCTGCTCCTATGGCGACCGCAGAAATTTCAGTCAGCTTTTGCTGAATATCATCACACAAATCAGCTTTTGTCAGGATAACAACAGGAGTTGCTCTGCTGTTCCATGCTACCGAAAGATAACGCTCTAATCTTCGCAAATTATAGTCATTGTTAAGGGACATGCAGATAAACACAGTATCTATATTGGCAGCAACCACTTGGGTTTGATTTTTAAGTCCAACGGCTGCTCGCTCAAAAGAGCTTTTTCTGGTAAGCACATGATGAATAATTGCATTGCCAGATTGATCATTACTGCGGTCAAGCATTACAAAATCTCCAACCACAGGATAATCAGAAAGATATTTGGTTTCATACCGGAACTTGCCCGATACCTCTGCTAAAAGCTCACCCTCATTGTTTACTACTTTGTATAAGTCTTTATATTGTGAAGTCACTCTGCCCATTTCAAAGTTTGGATAGAGTACTGATTCTGCTAAAAATCGTTCATTTGCTCCGTATTTTTCCAATTTATTCAATTTATTAATCCTCCTAAATACTTTGTAAAGTTTTTGGAGGTATTATGCAAGAGTCTTATTTTACACATACCTCCGCGTGTAATACAATCTCTACTATGTTTGTTGTTCTATTCATAAATCAACAACCCCTTTCTTCTTATATAAACACATTTTATCAGTATTACCTATTTACTACAAGTGTAAACTTTTTATTTAAGCCATTTCAAAAGCTCTTCTAGGCTCTTAGAAACTTTTTCAATGGATTTTTGTTTTTCATTCAGCGCCGTTATAATAGATATCCAATCTGTGTTTTATTATTAGTTTTTACAACTTCTCAATCGGTAATATTTCTTGAAAGTCCTTTAATGATTTATGGATATACAAATAGGATGCCATTAGCGTGGCAAATAGCTGTAGACAGAGATAGTGAATTAAGAAAATACCCTTCCATCAAGGAGAGACACAATAATTGAGTAAGAAACTCTATTTTCACCCACGTTAAGAATATATAAAATAATATAGGTATAATTTATCCTATTTTTATGCTATAATATATAATATAGGAGGTGTTAAAATGTTAATCAATCCAAAAAGACAAGTTAGTATTACAGAAGCTAATCAAAACTTCTCAAAAGTTACTAAAATTGTTGACGAAGAAAAAATGGTTATTATTTTAAAACAAAATAAACCAAAGTATCTTGTTATAGATTTTGAAGAAATTGCTCAAACGGAAGAAAATAATGAAGAAGAAAAAGCTTGGGAAGAAGTAAGTAAAAAAATGTTACTCAAAAACTTTGAAGCTTATAAGGAACTTGCAAAATGATTTATCCGTCTTTAGAACAAATTATAAATGACCAAGGGATGATCGTACAGTATACGGGAGGAAATCCAGAAATAAAAGATGAAAAATTATTAGAATCTGCGTACTATAACCCTTTGCAAACTTTTGGGGGCGAGGAATTATATCCAACGATAGAAGAAAAATTTGCTGTTCTATGTTATGGCTTAGGTCAGAATCATTCCTTTCAGGATGGAAATAAACGAATTGCTGTTCATATACTGACTGTTGGATTAGAGGTTAATGGAATAAAAATAATCTATACTCAGCAAGAATTAATTGATCTAGGTTTAGCTATAGCACAGGGCCAGTGCAATAAAGATTGTATACTGAAATGGATCGAGGAACATAAAAAGTCTAATTAAATCATCAATAAAAGTAGAGATAATAGTATATGAGTTATTGGTGGAAGATGGCCTTATGTGGTAGGACGGGGTTAGTGTCACGTTCTAGTGTGACACTAACCCCGTTCTACTTGTCCTTATTTTTTGATATTGTATTTAAAAGATATTTTAACAATCCTACTGGGTCTCCCAGCGCCACCTTGGCTCTTTTTGCCTACTATGGTCATAAAACCAGCCAGCTCTAGTTTCTCTAAGATACGATTAACACTACGCTTTGAAACTTCTAAATAATCAGCCAGCTCTTTAGGTGTACAATATTCCTTTTTGTGCTGATCAATAAAACACTGGATTCGAAAGATGGTATCAATACTGATGCCTGTTATTTCAGAAATCTGAAGATAATTTTCATCAATCTTTACAATATCTCGATCTTTGATAGGAGCATCAGTAATAGGGCCTGTATATATGCCATCGTTTACAGCATAGCAAATATTACCAATACTATTTTTAGCTCTATGCATACCTAGATTGGCATTGTAGTTGGCCTCTCTAGCAGTGACGCCATAACCGATGCCCATGCTTATTGTATTTGTAGAACTAATGGCAATTTCATCTAAAAGAGAAATATATTGAAGATTATTAGTTTCAAATTCTAAAATATTCTTAGTACTAAACAATAAATAGCCTCTTGTTCCAATTTCAAGTACAGTTGCTTGAATCCGTTGTGCGAATAAATATACCTTATCTGTTACTTTAGCTTTTTCACTCATAATTTGGTACTCATTTTCGTAGATAATAGAGTACTCATTAGGCAAATCAATTTCTATTGCCAATACAACAATTTGACTCTTTTCATCTATTGCTGACCTCATTTTTAATTCCAGTTGTTTAATTGTACTTTTTATATCATCTTTTGTTGGAGATAGTAAAAAACATGGCACTTTTTCTTTAATAAGATCTTCATATATACTAGTTATTTCAGTAATACATACTGATACATTGTTTTGGTAATAATTATACCTATGAAATTGTTTTATATCTTCAAGAAAATTAGGATTGAATATATCAGATTCTTTTAAATAATACTTAAGATTTTTTCTAGGTATTTTTACTTCATCATATGATTTCAATAAAGTTTTTTCATCATAGCAATCAACGCTAATATTTAGGGGGTCATAAGTTGTAGTAAGGGCTATTTCAAGTAAAATACGTTGTAAATGGTTGTGATTTTTTTCAATGTAAACCCATGGGTTTTTAGAGTATATAGCATGATTGATTAAATCATATGGGATTTTACCAGTGAAAATAACCCCATCAAAATAGGACTCTTGAACCTGCATATATTGGATGATATTAGGAATTTGTTCTGTTGTTGCCATTTCAACTTTAATTGTTTTCACGTCTTCAAAATATTTATGAACATAGGTTTCAATAGTAACAATACTCTTTGATGGTCCAACTAATCCAATTTTCAACATTTTGACCAACTCCATTTACACAAGTTTTCATAATATTAGTATAATAGTTTTAAAATTTAAAGTCAATAAGGGCAAAGTTTACTATTATAAACAGAAACACAAAGAAAAGTAGTCTGTTAAATTGAGGATTAGATAGTTTAAGTATTAATTTTCATCAAAGTAATTATAATATATAATTAGTGGCAATTAAGGACAATATACAGTCAAAACTTCTAATGATATGATTAATTTAACAAATTAAAGGAGGAATTGCTTATGAAAAAATACGTAGCAGAACCATTCAAAATTAAAATGGTGGAACCTTTAAAAATGACAACTAGAGCGGAAAGAGAAGAAAAATTAAAATCAGCAAACTATAACTTATTTGGTTTACAATCAGATGACGTGTACATTGACTTTTTAACAGACAGTGGTACAGGTGCAATGAGTGACACTCAATGGGCTGGTATGATGTCAGGTGATGAATCTTATGCAGGGGCAAGAGGTTACAAAAAATTACTTACAGCTGTAACAGATATATTTGGTTACAAATATGCTCAACCAGTACATCAAGGCAGGGCTGCAGAGCAAGTACTTTTCCCAAGCCTACTTAAAAAGGGACAAAAATGTATTTCTAATATGCACTTTGATACAACTAGGGGGCATGTTGGCCTTTTAGGTGCTACACCAGTTGACCTAGTAGTAGCAGAAGCTAAAGATACTCAAAGCTATCTTCCTTTTAAAGGAAACATGGATTTAGAAAAACTTGAAAAAGAAATCGTTGAAACTGGCGCTGAAAATGTTGGCACTATCATTATGACGATCACAAACAATTCAGCTGGTGGACAGCCTGTTTCTATGGCAAATATAAAAGGAACTAGGGCAATTGCTGATAAATATGGTATTACTATGATTATTGATGCAGCTAGATATGCTGAAAACGCATTTTTTATTAGTGAAAGGGAAGAAGGATATGCAGATGTAGCAATTATTGATATCGTTAGGGAAATGTTTAGCTATGCAGATGCCTTTACAATGAGTGCTAAAAAAGATGCAATAGTAAACATGGGTGGACTTATCGGTGTCAAAGACGATGAAGACCTTTACACAAAAGTTAAAAGTCTTACTATTCCATACGAAGGGTTCGTAACTTATGGTGGACTTGCAGGTAGAGATTTAGAAGCATTATCAATTGGACTTTATGAAGGTATTGAAAAAGACTTTTTAAGATATAGAATCGGTCAAGTAGAATACCTTGGTGATAAACTTAAAGAATTTGGCATTCCATTTCAATACCCAGTGGGCGGGCATGCTGTATTCTTAGATGCTAAAGCATTATTACCACATATTCCCTACTATGAATTCCCAGGGCATGCTCTTGCTTGTGAATTATACCTTGAAGCAGGTATTAGATCATGTGATATAGGATCTTTCTTATTGGATTTAGATCCAAACACTGGAGAGCAACAAGAAGCTGAAATGGAATTTACAAGACTTGCAATCCCAAGAAGAGTTTACACCCAAGCTCACTTTGATGTAGTTGTTGAAGCATTAAAGAACATTAAAGAAAACGCTAATAAGATTGGTGGATACCAAATTACTTGGCAGGCACCAGTGTTAAGACACTTTACTGCAAAACTAGTACCTATTAAAAAATAATATTTTAATATAAAGTGAAATCAAAATACAGCTGGAGTGAAAACTCCAGCTGTATTTTATTTTTAGGGATTATTAGTTTTTCAAATGGAAAAGATATGGTATAGATATCAAAAATGGTATAATATATTTGTTTGAAGAAAAGGGTGAGAATTAAATGACTAAAATATATCTTATTAGACATGGTGAAACTGTTTGGAATACTGAATATAGAGCTCAAGGTTCAAGAGATATCAAGCTAAGCGAAGAGGGAATAAAACAGGCTGAATTATTAAGTAATAGGCTTAAAAAACATAGTATAGACCATATATTTAGTAGTGATCTTTCAAGGGCATTTCAAACAGCAAAAATTTTAGGGTCAAAGTTAGGACTACCTATTGAAACAATTCCTGAATTTAGAGAAATGAGTTTTGGAGAATGGGAAGGTCTAACTATGGCAGAAATAGAAAATACCTTTAGTGACCACTATCGTATTTGGAGGTCAAAACCTCATGAAGCAACTATACCTAAGGGAGAAATGCTACTAGAAGTTCAAAAAAGAGGACTTTTAGCTTTAAACTTGTTAACCGAAAACTACAAAAACCAGACGATTGCAATTGTATCTCATGGTACTATCATTAAAGCCATATTACTGGGTTTATTAGATATAGATCTTTCATATTTTTATAATATAAAACAAGATAATACATGTATAAACATTGTTGAATTTAAACCTCATGGAGTTATAATAAAGACTTTAAATGATACTGGGCATTTAGAATAGGTGGTGGGTTAATTTGGAAAAAATCATTGTTATAGGGGGAGGAGCAGCAGGTATGATAGCTGCTGCAACTGCAAGCTCTCGAGATAAGAAAGTTATATTATTAGAGAAAAATGATAAACTTGGGAAAAAAATTTACATAACAGGTAAAGGAAGATGTAATATAACTAATATGGCTGATGTTGAAGATTTATTAGATAATGTTGTTACAAATAAAAATTTCCTTTACAGTGCCTTTTATACCTTTTCCAATACAGATATAGTTGAGTTGATCAATAGCTTAGGTGTTAGCACAAAAGTAGAAAGAGGAAATAGAGTATTCCCAACTAGTGATAAATCTAGTGATGTAATTAAAGCTTTAAATAAACACTTAAATAATAATAATGTAGAGGTTAAATTAAATTCTCAGGTTAAAGACATTTTAATTGATAAAGATAGAATTATTGGTGTAAAATTAAAAGATAATAATATTATAAACTGTGATAAAATAATAGTCGCTACAGGAGGTATGTCGTATCCTTCTACTGGTTCAACAGGTGATGGATATAGCTTTGCCCAAAGACTAGGCCATAGCATTGTAAATCCAAAGCCAGCCCTTGTTCCTTTAGAGGCAGAAGAAGCTTGGGTTAAAGAACTACAAGGACTATCATTAAAAAATGTAGCCCTCAAAGCTACATTTAATAAAAAAATCATTTATGAAGATTTTGGAGAAATGCTTTTTACTCACTTTGGTATCTCAGGTCCTGTACCTCTTACCATGAGTAATTATATAAATAAATACTTGGTAGGGTCTAATAAAATAACTGTGAGTATTAATCTAAAGCCTACACTGGATATTGAAACCCTTGATAAAAGACTACAAAAGGACTTTGACATATATTCTAATAAACAGTTTAAAAACTCTTTAAATGATCTTTTGCCTAAAAAGCTAATACCAACCTTTATTTCTTTAACTGGTATACCAGAAGATAAATATGTAAACCAAATAACTAAAGAAGAGCGAATAAAAATTATAGACCTACTAACTAATCTTAAATTAACTGTAAATAAAACACGACCTATTAAAGAGGCAATAGTAACTTCTGGTGGAGTAAATACAAAAGAAATAAATCCTTCTTCCATGGAGTCTAAAATTATTAAGGGTTTGTTTTTCGCAGGGGAACTAATTGACGTTGATGCCTTAACTGGAGGGTATAATTTACAAATAGCGTTTTCAACTGGATATTTAGCTGGTGCTAATGTATAAACTTGTATTAGGGGGATTTAAATGTTAAAGATCAGCATAGCTTTAGATGGTCCTGCTGGGGCAGGAAAAAGTACAATTGCTAAGATGATTGCAAAATTAAAAAATTTACTTTATATTGATACAGGGGCAATGTATCGGGCAGTAACACTTAAAATTATAAATTTAGGTATATCTGATGGTGATATTACTCAAATAGAAGAAATGTTACTAAACACTATCATAGATATGGTAGATGAGGATATTTATTTAGATGGAGCTAAAGTTACAGATAATATACGAAATCCAGAAGTAACTAAACGAGTATCAAGCATTGCAAAAATTCCAAGAGTAAGAAAAAGAATGGTCCAGTTGCAAAGAGAAATGGCAGTTAAGCACAATATTATTATGGATGGAAGAGATATTGGGACAAATGTTTTACCAAATGCTACTTTTAAATTTTTCTTGACGGCCTCTTTAGAGGAAAGAGCTAAACGAAGATTTGAAGAGATGGTCAAAAGTGGTTATGATGTAACCCTAGGAGAAATAATGTTTGAAATTCAAAACAGAGATAAAGTAGATAGTGAAAGAGATATTGACCCTTTACAAAAGGCTGATGATGCTAAGACAATAGATACAACAAACAAAGATATTGATACTGTAATAAAGGAAATAGTATCTTATATAAATAAACCTATCATATGAAGGAATTTTGTATTATAATGTAGAATATTAGTAGAAAGAAAAATAGGGGGGGGATAATAAAATTGAATATCCTTGTATCCGAGCATGCTGGTTTTTGCTTCGGTGTAAAAAAGGCAATAAACACTGCTTTTGATGAATTTCAAAATGATAATAATAAACATTTAAAAATCTTTACATATGGTCCGTTAATTCATAATAAGCAAGTTACGCAAAAGTTAGAAACTATGGGCATTATACCTATAAATGAGTTAGAAGATGCTAAAAATAATATACTATTAATACGTTCTCACGGAGTACCTTATGATGTATATACCAAAGCTGAAAAACTAAATATAACATTAATAGATTCTACTTGCCCTTTCGTTAGGAAAGTACAGAAAACCGCCAGAGAATACTATTTAAAAGGTTATAATATTATTATTATTGGAAATCCAACTCATCCTGAAGTTATAGGGATAAATGGATGGTGCGATAATAACGCCACTATAATAAAGGAATCAGCTGATATAGTTAATTTAAATATAGATGATAATGTCTGTGTTGTTGCTCAAACAACTATAACCTTAGAACTTTGGGAATCAGTGTTAAAGATTCTTAATAAAATGTTTACAAACCTAATTACTTTTAATACAATTTGTCTAGCCACTCAAGATCGCCAAAAATCTTGTTCTGAAATTGCAAAAAAAGTAGATGCCATGATTGTAATTGGTGGTTATCACAGTTCAAACACCCAAAAACTTTACCAAATTAGTAAAGATTTTTGTAGCAATACTTTTTATATTGAAACTGTTGAAGAATTACCAATAGATATAATAAAAAAATTTAATAATGTGGGAGTAACAGCCGGAGCTTCTACCCCGGACTGGATAATTAAGGAGGTAATAGATAGAATGAGCAATATTGATCAACCCAATAGTATGGAAAATATGATGGATGAGATTGAAAATTCATTAATAATACCAAGAAGAGGCAGCACCATAACTGGAAAAGTAATCCATGTTACTGATAATGAAATTATTGTAAACATAGGTTATAAAGCAGATGGAGTAATTCCTAAAGGCGAAATTTCTAACAACTCATCAACAAACCCTCATGAAATAGTTAAAGAAGGGGATGAGATTGAAGTCTTTGTAATAAAAACAGATGATGGTGAAGGCAATCTTCTTTTATCTAAAAAAAGAGTAGATGCTGAAAAAGATTGGGAGAAGATGGATGATTTATTGGAAAGTAATAAATCCATTTCTGTCAATATAATCGAAAGTGTTAATGGTGGAGTTATCGCCACGTATAATGAAGTAAGAGGCTTTATACCGGCATCTCATTTGTCTGATAGCTATGTAAGTGATTTAAAAGATTTTATTGGGAAAACACTTGAGGTAAAAATTATAGATTTTAATAGACAAAAGAAAAAACTTGTTTTTTCTCATAAGCTTGTTCTAGCAAAAGAAAAAGAAGAAATGAAACGCCAGCTTTGGGAAAAAATTGAAAAAGATATGATTATAGATGGAGAAGTAAAAAGATTAGCTAAATTTGGTGCATTTGTAGATATTGGTGGAATGGATGGTTTAATCCATATTTCTGATTTATCTTGGGGACGAGTGTCTAACCCATCTTCTGTACTGAGTGTAGGGGATAAGGTTAAAGTTATGGTTTTAGATTTTGATAAAGAAAAAGGCAGAATATCATTAGGTTTAAAGCAAACTATCAAGGAACCTTGGTCTGATATAGATGAAAAATATTCTGTTGGTAGCATAGTTAAAGGTAAAGTAGTAAGACTAGTTGATTTTGGTGCTTTTGTTGAGCTAGAACCGGGAGTAGATGGACTAGTGCATATATCTCAAATATCTGAAAAGCATGTTGCCAAGCCCTCAGAAGTATTAGAAATTAATCAAGAGGTTATGGTAAAAGTATTAGATATTAATTTAGAATCTAAAAGAATTAGTCTTAGTATTAAAGAAGCTGTTGAAAAAGAAGATACAGATGACGGCATAAAAGACTATGAAGATAATAAAGAAGGTGCAACAATAGGAGAAATAATTCAATCTAAGGAAGAAAAATAAATATCATCTTCCTAAAACTCTTTATAAAGTTATTTATAAAGAGTTTTTAATGTTAATAAAGAGGGGATAACATTATGGTAGATTACGAAAAATTCAAAGAGCTAATATTTAAAAAAACCGGATTAAATCTTTCGTGTTACAAGGAACGTCAAATGAAAAGGCGAATAGACTCTTTGATCAAAAGGAATAAATTCAATGGTTATGAGGACTATTTTCATGCAATAGAAAAGGACAAGAAACTATTTAATGAATTTATAAATTATTTAACAATTAACGTATCTGAATTTTATCGTAACTATAGTCAATGGGAAATTCTAAAAAACAATATACTTCCAGATTTAATTAAAAGTAGTAATAAATTGAAAATATGGAGTGCCGCATGTTCTACTGGTGAAGAACCATATACTTTAGTAATGGTTCTAAGTGATTTAATGCCTTTAAATGAAATAAAGATTATAGCTACTGATATTGATAAAGAAGCAATTAACAAGGCAAAGTTGGGGCTTTATTCTAAAAAAAGTGTTGAAAATATTCCCCAAAAACATTTATCAAAATACTTTACCACTGTTGGGGACTCCTATAAGATAAGTGATGAAATCAAACAATGTGTGGAGTTTTCTACCAATAATTTATTAGAAGATAGATACCCTGATAAATGTGATTTAATTGTATGCAGAAATGTTATGATCTATTTTACAGAAGAATCTAAAGAATTAATGTATAATAAATTTCGTGAAGCTTTAAAAAACCATGGAGTTTTGTTTGTAGGAAGCACAGAACAAATCATACTTCCTAATAGATTTAAGTTATCTTCATTGAAAACTTTTTTTTATAGAAGATCATAAAAGTCCATAAAATGATATTATTTTAATTATCTCTTTACAAGAATTTACTGTAGGTACGAATTAATTCGTACCTATTTTCTATTATTTTACTTTCTTCTACATACTTCTCTGACAAAGTTATTTTTTAAACTCGAATTAAGAAAAATATTGACCTAAATTGCTATAGAAAGATTATTTAAAAGAAAGGATTTTAGGTCTTGAGCAAAGAAATATATTATACTCAGAGGGGGGATTGAAGTGATTGAGAATATTGAAAAATACTCTATATCTGAAGTAAGTAAAATAACAGGATATGAACCACATGTTTTAAGATATTATGAAAATAATTTTAATTTAGATATACCTAGAACGGAAACTAATAGAAGGTATTATACATCTAAAGAAATCGAAAAAATAATTTATATTAAAGAATTGCAAGAAAAAGGTCTAACAAATAAACAAATTAAACTTATTTTAGAAACTCCTGAAGTGTTAGTAAACGAAACTAGTCAGGAGGTTGCTACTACTAGTTTTACAGAAAAAGAAGAAATTACAAATGAATTAGTATGTCTTAATAATGATAATTCTTCTATAACGAATTTTTGCAATATTATTGTTGAAGAATTAAATAAAACTTTTGACGAAAAATTAACCCAAACTAAAAATGATATTCTAAATATAATTAATGAATCTAAGGAATCTAATATAGATGATGAAAAAGATCAGCCTTCATCTAAAGATAAGGACGTTCTTTTATGTGAGAATGCTCGGTTAAAAATGAAACTAAAAGAAAAATCTTATGAATTAGCAGAAGTTAAAGATAAACTTAAAAGACATAATACTACCAAAACTCCTTTTTGGAAAAAAATCTTTTCATAAAAATACTTAAACATGGACTTTTTAAAATCCATGTTTTTTTTGTATAAACATCATTTGTTATTTTATCTAAAAACTTGTCTCCATATATTTTGTCCAATAGCAAATACTAATATTAAGCTCAGAAAGGAGTTTATAAATGAGTATCAATTATAAAAACAATGATATAGAAAATATTATGTTTTATTGGCTAAATGCAAAAAACTCTACAGAACCAATTGAAAGAAATTTACTGTCTTTTAAAGAAATTAATAAGATTTTTGCTGTGATCTCTGAATTTCCAGTATCTATAAATCGCTATCTATATTTAATAGAAGAAAAAGAAGATAAAATAATCGACTATTGTGTTAGAAGCTATTTAAATTATAATAATATAAGCATTAAAGGTTTAACTCTTACAGATGAAGATGCTACTAAATTTAAAAATTTTATTAAAATGTTTTTTGATATAAAATATCCAGTAAAAGATATTAAGGACATTAATATATATTGGATATATCCAAAGCTTGAGTATAAAATGTTTTTAGCCTCATGTATAAGCAATAACCTCTTAGAAGAGTATTATATTAGTTCAGAAGCACTTAACAGCTTAGTGGAAATTATCTCTGCATTTTCCTGGTCTGAGTATAAGGATGGAGATAAAAATCCAGTTTTAGTTGATAATATTATAAACTTACCGACTTTAATATATGCAAATATAAAACTATATGAAAAAGGCTATATAAATATTAAAGAAATAAATAACAGAGTAGAAATAAGTTTAGATATAAATGGAAATAAAAAGAAAAAGCCGATATTTTCAAAAAATAAAAGGATATTAAAAGAAAGAATAGTTAAAACCTGTAATGAAAATTATAAGACTAATTTTACTTTAGAAGATATAAAAGTTTAAAGCCTCTAAAATAGAGGCTTTAAACTTTATTCTATTAAGACAATTTATTTTTTAAAGAAGTAGGTACGAATTCATTCGTACCTACTTCTTTTACTTTTTATTTGGATACTTTTCAAGAGCTATTTTAAGAATTTCCATTGCCTTTTTTAAATCATCTTCATTTAATATATAGGCGATTCTTACTTCATCCTTACCTAAGCCTGGAGTTGCATAAAATCCTTCTGCTGGGGCTAACATTATGGTCTCATTACTTACATGAAAGTCCTTTAACATCCATATTACAAAATCCTCGGCATTTTCTACTGGAAGTTTAGCTATTACATAAAAAGCACCTGTTGGTTTCTTGCAAATAACTCCAGGTATTTCATTTAAGCTTTCATATACAATATTTCTTCTTTTTTCATATTCAGTAAGTACAGCTTTAAAATAATCATCAGATACATCATAAAGTTTTACTGCTCCAATTTGTTCTAATATAGGACAGCATAATCTTCCTTGACATAGCTTTAAAATCTGACTAATTAATTTTTTGTTTTTACTTAGAACTGCTCCAATTCTAGCACCACATGCACTAAATCTCTTTGATACACTATCTATAATAATTACTCTATCTTCAATCTCTTTTATATTAGCAAAGCTTGTATAATCTAAATTATCATATACAAACTCTCTATACACTTCATCAGAAATTATATATAAATCATTGTCTTGAGCTATTTTAACTAAGGTATGTATTTCTTCTTTACTATATACAACGCCTGTAGGGTTACCTGGATTGGATAAAAGAATAGCACGGGTTTTAGGTGTAACTAAACTTTCAATAATTTCAGTTGAAGGTAGATGAAATCCTTCCTCTGCTTTTGTAGTAATAGGTACTACATTAACTCCCACAGCGGAAGAAAATCCATTATAATTAGTATAGAAAGGTTCTGGGATCAATACCTCATCACCATCATCTGCTATAGCTATTAGTGAAAATAACAGTGCTTCACTACCACCATTTGTGATTAGTATTTCATCTTCCTTAAAAGATATATCATATTTTTTATAGTATTTACTTAAAGCATCAATTAGTTCAGGAATACCTTGGGAAAATGTGTACTTTAAAACTTTTTCATCATAGTTTTTAATGGCATTCATAAAGTTCTCAGGAGTTTCAATGTCAGGTTGACCTATATTTAGATGATAAACCTTCTTTCCATCTTTTTTCGCTTGTTCAGCGAAAGGCACTAATTTTCTTATGGGTGATTCTTGCATTTTGATAATTCTGTTAGATAGTTTCATCACATAACCCCCTACTTGTTAATTTTTTTAGAGTTGTTAAATTATTTTTATATATTAATAATATCATAAAATTAATTCAGATGTATAATAAATTATCAATATTCTGAAATATTGTTTCGTTTTTTTAAATTTGATAAAAGTATGATATAATATTTAAATCCAACATTTACTAATTTATCAATATTATTATCATATCCATTAAGAATTTATAATATTTGACTAAAAATGCAATACTAGTAATGAGGTGATTATTTATGAGAAATAGAAAATCTGTTGTTCCCGAAGCTAGAATTGCATTGAATTCTTTTAAAGAAGAAATTGCTAAAGAATTAGGTCTTGAAAATGCAACTTATGCTGGATATGTTGGTGGTAATATGGTAAAAAAAATGGTGGAAAGAGCAGAAAGATCATTAATACAGGAAAGGGAGGAGTAATACAATGGATACAATTAAAGTCTTTACAACAAAAACATGACCTCACTGTGTGACAGTGAAGGAGTATCTTTCACAAAAAGGTGTAGAATTTGAGGAAGTAGATTTATCTAAGGACATGGATGCCCGTAAAGAACTTATGAAACAGGGTATTATGGCAGTTCCAGTTGTAAAAGTAAAGGATGAATACATTGTAGGATTTGATAAAGGTAAGTTAGATAGCATGCTATAATAACGTACTCCTGCTAAGCAGGAGTATATTATTATGTTTTGCTATATGTTAATGTTGGGAGTGGTATATATGAAAAAATACATTATTGAAACTTATGGTTGTCAAATGAATGAGCATGATTCTGAAAAATTAGCAGGAATGCTAGATACATTAGGATATCTTGAGACTAAAAGAATCGAAGATGCCGATCTTATTATATATAATACATGCTGTGTTAGAGAAAATGCTGAGCTAAAAGTATATGGTAATTTAGGACATTTAAAGCCTATAAAAAAAGAAAAGCCTGATATGATAATCGCTGTATGTGGTTGTATGATGCAACAGCCGGCAGTAGTAAATTTGATTAAAAAGAAATATTCCCATGTAGACTTAGTATTTGGTACTCATAATCTACACAATTTCCCTCAGTTGCTTGCAAATTGTAAGCAGTCTGATAGTATGCTTGTTGAGGTATGGGATGAAGAGGGAGAAATCATAGAAGGAATCCCTTCTATTCGTAAGTTTCAATTAAAAGCTTTTGTTAATATTATGTATGGCTGTAACAATTTTTGTACTTATTGTATAGTCCCTTATACAAGGGGTAGAGAAAGAAGTAGAAGTATCAATGATATTACTAATGAGGTTAAAAATTTAGTAGCTACTGGTACTAGGGAAATAACTCTTTTAGGTCAAAATGTAAATTCTTATGGAAAAACTTTAGAAGATAAAATTGATTTTGCTGACCTACTGTATGAAATTAATAAAATCGATGGCCTAGAGAGGATTAGATTTATGACCTCTCATCCTAAGGATGCCTCTAATCGATTAATTGAGGCAATGAGGGATTGTAATAAGGTATGTAACCATATTCACCTCCCAGTCCAGGCTGGTAGCTCTAGAATCTTAAAAGCTATGAATAGGTATTATACTAAAGAACAGTATTTGGAACTTGTAGATTCTTTTAGAAAACAAATACCTAATATAGCTATAACTACTGATATAATCGTAGGTTTTCCAGGGGAAACAGAAGAAGATTTTCAAGAGACCTTAGATTTAATTAAAACTGTTGAATTTGATTCTGCATTTACATTTTTATACTCTATAAGAGAAGGTACTCCTGCGGCAAAATTAAAAGACCAAATACCTGATGAAATAAAGCACGATAGATTTAATAGACTTCTGGACTTATTAAATGGTATAGTTGCCCGTAAAAATAAAGCAATGGAAGGCAATACAGTAGATGTATTAGTTGAAGGGATAAGTAAAAATGATAGTTCTAAGCTTATGGGAAGAACTAGTACAAGTAAATTAGTTAACTTTTCAGCACCATCTGATTCTATAGGAAAGATAGTTCCTGTTAAAATTACAGAAGGTAAAACATTTAGCCTTACTGGAGTTGTTGAATAATAAGATAATTAGAACCAAGGAGGATAAACCTTGGTTCTCCACATTTTTTGATATATAATATAATTATGTTTTATGGATTATATATAGAGGGGGATTTAGATGGAGAACATCACACCAATGATGAGACAATTTTTAGAGTTGAAAAATAAATATAATGACTGCATTTTATTTTTTAGACTTGGGGATTTTTATGAAATGTTTTTTGAAGATGCTAAAATAGCCTCAAGAGAATTAGAGATAGCCTTAACTGGAAGAGATTGTGGATTAAAAGAGCGTGCTCCAATGTGCGGTGTACCTCATCATGCCGCTGATAATTATATTTCTAAATTAATTACCAAAGGCTATAAGGTTGCCATATGTGAGCAGGTTGAAGATCCTTCTCAGGCAAAGGGAATAGTTAGAAGAGATGTGGTTAAAGTTGTAACCCCAGGAACAGTTATAGATGCTCATATGTTAGAAGAGAAAGAAAATAATTATATTGCATCTGTATATATAGAATCTAAGGGAGCAGGGTTTACATATGGAGATATATCTACTGGTGAGCTTAGAACTACAGAATTATCTGGAAGTAAATATATAGAAAACTTAATAGATGAGCTTGTTAAAATTAATCCTTCTGAAATTATAATAAACACATTAGTTTTAAACGAAATAAATATAGAATCAATGATAAGGTCAAATGTCACATCATTTTTAACTATTTTTGACAAGAGTAGCTTTACTTTTAAAACAGCAATAAAATTGATTACTGGACATTTTGGCACTTCTTCAATAGAAAACTACCCTATGGATATACATAAGTACAGTGTTTGCTCTACAGGGGCTTTATTGGAATATCTACAGGATACTCAAAAAAATAGTTTGAGTCATATTTCTAAAATAGATTATTATTCAACTGCCCAGTTTATGATTTTAGATAAATCCACAAGAAGAAATCTTGAGCTTACAGAAACTATTAGAGATAAAAAACGCAAAGGCTCACTCCTACATCTGTTGGACAAAACTAATACAGCCATGGGCGCTAGAGAATTAAAAAAGTGGATTGAAGAGCCTCTTTTAAACATAGATGAAATAAATATGAGATTGGATATTTCTGAAGAACTAATAGATAATTTGATTATTAAAGAGGATCTTAAATCTCTTCTTAAATGTGTATATGAATTAGAAAGACTTATTGGTCGAATTTCATATGGAAATGCCAATCCAAGAGATCTTGTTGCACTTAAAAATTCATTAAAAACAATACCAGGAATTTTATCTCTTATTAAAGATTTAGAGTCTACTAAAGCTAAAGAGATAGTCAGTAGAATAGATTTAGTAGAAGAAGTAGTAGCTTTGATTGAAGATTCTATACATGATGAACCTCCTGTTATGATTAAAGAGGGAGGGATAATAAAAGATTCCTATAATAAAGACTTAGACGAATTAAGAGATATAATTTCAAATGGGAAAACATGGATAGTGAATTTAGAAGAGAAAGAAAAAAAGACTACAGGAATTAAATCTCTTAAAATTGGATTTAATAAGGTTTTTGGATATTATTTAGATATAACTAAGTCCAACCTCCATTTAGTTCCTCAACATTATATTAGAAAACAAACCTTAGCAAATTCTGAAAGGTATATTACTCCTGATTTAAAAGAAGTGGAGTCTAAATTATTAGGATCAGAAGAAAAGGTGGGAGAATTAGAATACCAGCTTTTTAATCAAATTCGGGAACAAATTAAAGCCTATACCACAAGGATTCAAAAAACTGCCACAGCTATAGCTACTTTAGATGCCTTAGTTTCTCTAGCTGATATAAGTGAACAATATAACTACACTAAACCTAAAATCACCACTGATGGAGTGATAAATATTAAAAATGGGAGGCATCCTGTTGTTGAAAGATCTCTTAATGGTGGTATGTTTATTAGTAATGACACCTTGCTGGATAAGCAAGACAATAGATTTGCTATAATTACTGGTCCTAATATGGCTGGTAAATCTACCTATATGCGTCAAGTGGCTTTAATTACCCTTATGGCTCAAATAGGGTGTTTTGTTCCTGCAGAAGAAGCCGTTATTGGTATTACAGATAGAATATTTACTAGAGTAGGAGCATCTGATGACCTATCCCAGGGTCAAAGTACTTTTATGGTGGAAATGAGTGAGCTTGCAAATATACTAAATAATGCTACGAGTGAAAGCTTAATAATACTAGATGAAATAGGCAGGGGTACTTCCACATATGATGGTCTCAGTATAGCATGGTCTGTTGTTGAATATATAAGCTCTCAAAGATTAAGCTCAAGAACGTTATTTGCAACACATTACCATGAACTAACTGAATTAGAAGGTATTTTAGAAGGTGTAAAAAATTACTGTATAACTGTTAAAGAAAATGGCGAAGATATTATATTTCTAAGAAAAATTGTTAGAGGAAGTGCTGACCAAAGCTATGGTATTCAAGTAGCTAGGTTAGCAGGCATAACAACTGAAATAACCACAAGAGCAAATGAAATACTTAAAGAGTTAGAGGATCATGATATCAATAATAAAAAAGATAAAAAACCAAAATTAGAGAATAAAACAGCCTTTCAAGAAAATCAGTTAAGCTTTCTTAATAGTGAAGAGGATTATATTACTAAAAAATTATTAAAAATGAATGTAATAGAAATGACCCCTATGGAGGCTATGAACAGCCTTTATAAATTAGTCAAGTATGCAAAAGGTGATAAAAATGAATAATTATATTTTAAAATTAGATGAATCAACTGCCAATAAAATTGCTGCGGGAGAAGTAGTTGATCGACCTGCTTCAGTAGTTAAGGAACTTGTAGAAAATTCCATTGATGCAGGGGCTCAAAATATAGTAATCGAAATAAAAGATGTGGGAAAAACATATATTAGGATCACTGATGATGGTATTGGAATATCACCTGAAGATGTTGAAATAGCTTTTGAAAGACATGCAACCAGTAAAATAAAAAAAATTGACGACCTAGATATGATTACATCATTAGGTTTTAGAGGAGAAGCCTTAGCAAGTATAGCATCAGTTTCTCAAGTAGAGGTAATTACTAAGTACAAATCCTCTACTGTTGGAACTCAAACTAAAATCCTTGGAGGTAAATTTCTTTATAAAAAAGAGATTGGTACTCCCACTGGAACTACTATTATTGTAGAGAATTTATTTTATAATACCCCTGCAAGGCTTGAATTTATGAAATCAAATTCTTCTGAGAGTGCTGCTATAACAGATATGGTAAGTAAACTGGCTTTGTCTAATCCTAATATATCTTTTCAATATATAAATAATGGAGCAATAGTTTTTACTACATTAGGTGGTAAAAAATTAATCAATAGTGTAGTAAGTATTTATGGTAAAGAATTGGCTAAAAGTCTTATTGAAATTAATGGTGGAGATAAGGACTTTTATTTAGAAGGTTATGTATCTAAGCCTGCATATACTAGAGGAAATCGTCAACTACAAATATTTTATATTAATGGCAGATATGTAAAAAGCAAGCTTATTAATGATGCTTTAAGTGAAGTATATAAAACCCTTATTCCTTCTAATAGATACCCAGTTGCCTTTTTATATCTTACTATAAGACCTAATTATCTTGATATTAATATACATCCAACTAAGCTAGAAATTCGTATGAGGGAAGAAGAATTAGTCAAGAATACAATAATAGATATAGTTAAAACTAAAGTATTCCAAAGCAATATTATTCCAGACTTATACAAAAAAAGCTATACTCCCAAAGAGTTTCCTGAAGCTAAAAAATCTTTTAAAGAAGAATTTACTAGAACTAATAAAATAAATGAAGATAAAGGACAAGAAGAAGAGCAATTAATTTTTGACGATAATTTAGCATATACTACATATGATAATATTCCAAATACACCAAAAGAAAATTTACATAATATTAGTAAGCCAAGCATAGAAAAGCATGAAACTCCTTTGAATTCTCAAGATAAAGCAATAGACTTCTTAAGTATTAATCTAATTGGTCAAGCTTTTCAAACTTATATTTTAGGAGAATATAAAGAAAATTTATATATAATAGACCAACATGCTGCCCATGAAAGAGTGGTCTTTGAAGAGCTTTTATATAGTTATAAAAATAGTTCTATAGCAAGTCAAAAATTGATTTCGCCAATTGTAATTGAAATTTCTCATACTCAATTTGAGAATTCAAAAAAATTTTTAAATGAATTTAATAGTATTGGCTTTGAGGTTGAAGAGTTTGGTGCTAATTCCTTTTTACTGCGATCAGTGCCAGTTATTTGGGGACAGCCAAGAGCTAAAGAGCTATTTTTAGATATACTTGATAATCTTTATCTTGATATGACTAAAAATGAATTAGTAATAGAAAAAATTATAACTCAATCTTGTAGAAGTGCTATAAAGGCTATGGATAATATAAGTAAGATTGAAATGAAAGAATTACTAAGAAAATTATCTACTCTTAATAATCCCTATACTTGTCCTCATGGAAGACCTACTATTATTAAATTAACAAGAAAAGAAATTGAAAAAAGATTTATGAGAACTTAAATAAGGGAGGATAAGCATGATAAAGAAACCATTAATTATCATTGTTGGACCTACTGCGGTTGGAAAAACATCAACCTCTATAAATCTGGCTAAAGCCTTAGATACTGAAATTATTTCTGCTGACTCTATGCAAATATATAAATACATGAATATTGGTAGTGCAAAACCCTCTTTAGAAGAAAGAGAGGGTATTGCTCATTATCTTATGGATGAAATTGACCCAGGAGAAAATTTTTCTGTTTCAGATTTCCAAAAAAAATGCAGTGAATATATAGACCTAATTTTGAATAAAAATAAAATACCAATAATAGTTGGGGGAACTGGTTTATATATTAATTCAATTATTTATAAACTAGATTTTACATCTACAGCATCGAATTGGGAACTTAGAAAAAAGCTAGAGCAAGAGGCATCAAAATTTGGTAATGAATATGTACACAATAAATTAAAAAATATTAGCACTGACCTTGCGAAGCGAATTCACCCTAATAACCTAAAGAAAGTTATAAGGGCCATTGAAGTATTTAATGAAAATGGTGAGATAATAAAAAGCTTTGAAGATTCCCTAGTAGAGAACCCTGAATATGATTATATCCTAATAGGTCTTAATAGAAATAGAACTGAATTATATGATCGTATAAATAGAAGAGTTGATATTCTTATAGAAAACGGATTAGTAGATGAAGTGAACAGTTTATTAAACAAGGGACTTACAGAAAAAGACATCTCTATGAAAGGTATAGGATATAAAGAAATAATTGAGTATATAAACGGAAAATGTTCTTTGGACGAAACTATTCAAATAATAAAACGTAATACAAGAAGATATGCAAAACGTCAGATTACTTGGTTTAAGCGATATGAAAAAATTAAATGGTTAAATTTTGATGATTATGAATATCCATACAATTTAGAAAAAGATTTACAAAAATATATTAGAGGGTATTTTAAATTTATATAGAATGTAATCATGTAGTGAAATAGCTAATAAATAGGAGGTGAATTCAATGAAAAATGGTATTAATTTGCAAGATGTGTTTTTAAATCAAGTCAGAAAAGATCATATCCCTATTACTATATATTTAGTTAATGGTTTTCAATTAAAGGGCTTTGTTAAAGGATTTGATAACTACACATTGGTACTAGATAGTGATGGAAAACAGCATCTTATATACAAACATGCTGTATCAACTATTTCACCTCTAAAAACAGTTAATTTCACTTCTGCATCCAATAAAAAAACCGATTAACAACCAAACTTGCTAAACCAACAGAAATGTTGGTTTTTTTTATGGAAAGTTTTATATGTCCTATAGCATATTATATAATAGCAACTTTTTTAGGGGGAACTAATATGGCATCTTATAGTAAAAATTTTAATCAAGGTGAATTATTAAACTTATTTGAACATGGTAAGGTAACAACTGAATATGTAATAGACAAAATGATGGTAAAAAAATTGACAAATAAGACTAATAGCCCTGTAGATGAAAATAACTTAAAAAATCTTTTAAAAGAATTAGATTTACTAGTGGGATTAAACAGTGTTAAAAAGCTTATAAAAGAGATTGAGGCTTATTCTAATATTCGTAGTAAACGAATAGAGGAAAACTTAGCAACAGATCCTTTAGTGCTACATATGATTTTCAAAGGCAATCCAGGAACTGGTAAGACAACAGTAGCAAGACTATTAGGAAAAATATTATGTGAAATGCAAATATTAGATAATGGTCATATGATTGAAGTTGAGAGAGCTGATTTAGTTGGAGAATACATAGGTCATACTGCTTCAAGGGTAAGAGATCAGTTAAAAAAAGCTTTTGGTGGAATTATGTTTATTGATGAGGCATATTCTTTAGCAAGGGGTGGGGAAAAGGATTTTGGAAAAGAAGCTATAGATGCTCTAGTAAAGGGAATGGAAGATTACAAAGATAACTTTATACTCATTCTCGCAGGTTATAAGGAAGAGATGGAGCATTTTATAAGAATAAATCCAGGATTAAAGTCTAGAATTCCCATTCAAATAGACTTCCCAGACTATGGTCTTGAGGAATTAATTTCTATAGCTGAAACTATTGTTAATCAAAGACAATATAAGCTTTCTCTTTCTGCAAAAGCAAAGCTTGCAAAGATCATATCAAAAAAAAGAGTTAATGACCCACTAAATAGTGGGAATGGTAGGCTAGTAAGAAACGTAATAGAAAGAGCCATTCGTAAACAAGCTGTCAGATTGCTTGAAAACGGAAGTTTTTCTAGAAATGAGTTAATCACTTTAATAAGTGATGACATTGGGGAGGATGATATATGAAAAAATGTCTAATAATCGGGAAGCCTAATGTAGGAAAAACTTTATTTCTTATTAATTTTGCCGAATACCTAGGTTATAGAAATATAGCCCTTACTAAGAAAAACTCTCAAAATACTCCTGTAAATAGAACTTTATCTACAAAAGAAGCGAGAGAAGTATTATCATCAAAAAATCCATATATGACTAATTCTCTCCAATCAGTTAATTTAAATATACCTTTACTAAAAGGTGTACAAGAATTAGAATTTATCGATACTAGTGGCATTATTGATGGAGTGCATAATAATGTAGTTATCCGTAAGTCCATGGCAGAAACACTATCTCTAATAACTCAATGCGATATTTTAATTCATATGATAGATATTACAACATTTAATCAAAGTATTTCTATTAATTCTGAGGAAAATGTAGATATTCAGTTAATACGATATGGAGAAGCTAAGGGTGGATACCTAATGTTAGCAAATAAAATGGATTTACTGCAAAAAAAAACTGAACTAGTTAAAATTCAAAGGGCCTTCCCAAATATTTACATAATTCCTGTATCAGCTTTAACCAAACAAGGTTTTAGTGAGGTGAAAGCATATGTTTCTCGTAGAATATAGTTTTATTTATAAAATACTTTCTTGTATTTTCTTAGGTATAGTAATTAAAATTTTAGATGATTATGTAGATGGGGATACTACTAACTATATACTTGTAAGATTAACACTAAATAACAATAAGGCAATTCTACCTTATTGTCTCATTATCTTTGCTATTGCTACAGGCTTTAATGATGAATATGCTGTAACGCTTTTATCATCTTGCTATATAGTAGGTATGTTTCACGATCTTAACCTTATGCTACCATCTAAATTAAAAAGCTATCATGAAAGCATAATTATAGCTTTATTAAATATCCTTTTTTATAATTTTATATCATTTTTCACATCTTTACTGCTAATATTTTTTATTCAGTTATTTGATGATGTGAAAGATATGAATTGGGATAAAAAATATGGGTTTAAAAACTTTGCTAATATCTTTGGGAAAGTTGAAATTATACTATTTTCTTTAATTTTACTTTTAATTATTGGATTAATAGATGCCCCAAAATTAGTTATTGTTTTTGGAAGTTTTATCATAGTTGATTTTCTTCTTCAAAAAAATAAGGACAATATGAGAATTTAACAGAGATACCGAAAAAGCCTTCCATTTTGTCATTCTGAATGTAACGATAGTGGAATGAAGAATCTTGAAATACATGCAAATACATAGATTCTTCGTTTCACTTAGAATAACATTTTCGAGAGTTTGTCATATTATTTGACTTTTTCAGTAGTCTATATATTAACAAGGGGGATTTGATATGATTTATGGAATTTATGCTATAATTATACTTAGCATTTTTTTAGTGGGGTTTTCTATTGGAAGGCGAATAGGCATAAAAGAAGGTTTAAAAGAAGGTGCTAATATTTATGCTTTTAAACTAAGAGAAGAGCTTCTACAAAAATCATATTGCCCTGTATGTCACAAGCTCCATTGATTAGTGTAGCGTTTAATGATAAAATACAAAAGAATTTATGAATATGGATGGTGAATATATGATTTCTACTAAAGATTATTTAAATAATATGGATATTTCTGAGGATACATATTTAATTGGAAAAAAGATAGAGGGGGAAATTCAGGCTACATTTAATAAAATAAATGAAATTGAAGAATTTAATCAATATAAGGTGCTAAAGGCAATGCAGGATTGTAAGCTTAGCGACATTCACTTTAATTGGAATTCTGGTTATGGATATAATGATATAGGTAGGGATATGATTGAATTAATTTATTCTACTGTTTTTGGTACTGAGGATGCTATTGTAAGACCAACAATAGTATCAGGAACTCATGCACTTACATTATGCTTAACAGGTGTTTTAAGACCAGGAGACGAAATCTTATCAGTAACAGGCAAGCCCTATGATACTCTTGAAGATGTAATAGGTATAGGTATAGGCCAAGAAGAGAATATGGGTTCTCTAAAAGAGTTTGGTATATCCTATAAGCAACTTGAACTCAAAGAAGATGGAATGATCAATATAGATAAGATACCTAGTTTAATAACTAAAAAAACTAAAATGATTTATTTTCAAAGATCTACTGGCTACGGTTGGAGAAAATCTTTGAAAATAGAGGATATAAAGAAAACTATTAGTCTAGTAAAGTCATTAAAACCAGATTTAGTATGTATGGTAGATAATTGTTATGGTGAATTCTTAGATATATTAGAGCCTACTGAAGTGGGAGCTGATTTAATGGCAGGTTCCCTTATTAAAAATCCAGGAGGAGGGCTTGCTCTTTCAGGTGGTTATATTGTAGGAAAAAGTGAGCTTATTAAATTAGTTTCTTATAGACTAACCTCTCCAGGCGTTGGAAAAGAATGTGGACTTACTTTTGGACAAACACGAAATATGTTTCAAGGATTATTTTTAGCACCTCATGTGGTAAGTCAAGCTATTAAAGGGGCAATCTTTTGTTCTAAGTTATTTGAATCAGTAGGCTTTGAAGTATGCCCTAGATATGATGATCCTAGAAGTGATATTATTCAAGCAATAAAATTAAATTCCGCCCAGGCAGTTGAATTATTTTGCCAAGCTATTCAATCTGCAGCTCCTGTTGACTCCTTTGTTACCCCAGTACCATGGGCTATGCCAGGGTATGAATCAGAGGTTATAATGGCTGCAGGTGCATTTGTACAAGGCTCATCTATAGAATTAAGTGCAGATGCTCCTATTAGAGAACCTTATATAGTATATTTTCAAGGGGGCTTAACCTACTCCCATGCAAAGATTGGAGCTTTAAAGGCTTTTCAGACATTAAAAAATAATAATTATTTAAAATAAATTAAGGTGCGAATAAATTCGCACCTACTTTTTTGAGATAACGTTTAACTTACTGTAGGCTCGAATTCATTCGTGACTATTTTGCTTTAATATTATAATTTAAACTTAAAGGTACGAATGAATTCGCATCTACTGTTTTGAAATAACTTTAAACTCACCGTAGGCTCGAATTCATTCGTGCCTTTATTTTGCATCTTTCTAAAAACACCTTTTACTTTTCCTAATACTTGAACATTCTTATTAATTATTGGAGCCATAGTAGGGTTTTCTGGTTGTAATCTTATATAATCTTTTTCCTTAAAAAAACGCTTAACAGTAGCCTCGTCATCAATCATTGCTACCACGATATCACCATTGGTAGCTGTGTTTTGTTGTTTAACTAGAACATAGTCTCCATCAAGAATTCCTGCATTAATCATACTATCTCCCTTGATTGTTAGCATATAGTAATTACTTTCATCAACAAAATCCTTTGGAACTGGAAAATGTTCTTCTATGTTTTCTACAGCTAGTATTGGTGCTCCAGCAGTAACTTTACCTATCAACGGAATTTGTACTGTTTTTCCAAAATTATTTTCTTCATTGTAATTATTACCTAGTAATTCTATTGCTCTAGGTTTAGTAGGGTCTCTTCTTATATATCCATTTTTTTCAAGCTTAGATAAATGTCCATGAACTGTTGATGTAGATTTCAAACCTACTGCTGTACAAATTTCTCTAACAGAAGGGGGATATCCCTTCGTATTCACTTCACTTTTTATGTAGTTGAGAATTCTTTTTTGCTGTTCTGTCAAATCCAAAATCATTATATTACACCTCTCATTGCCTTTTTTTATATTATAGCATATACTTACTAAATCATCAAAACATTTGTTCGGATTTTTTTCAAAAAAGTCTTTACACAGAACATTTGTTTTGGTAAAATATTCTTAAGTTGAACATGTGTTCCTGAAAAAAGGAGGGTTATTAGATGTTTGGATTAAAAATTGTTAGTAAAACTAGATTTATATTTTCTTTAATTATTTTAATACTTTTTTCTTATTTATTAGTAAGCACTGCATTTAAAACAAATATAGTTGAAGGTGTAGAGAAGTCCAACTATATTGAAATAGAAGTAAAAAACGGAGATACTTTATGGAATCTAGCTAAAACCTTTTGTCCCAAAAATCAAGACATTAGAAAATCCATATATGAAATTAATAATTTTAACCAGCTAGCATCCTCAGAAATATACCCTGGTCAAATCATAAAAATTCCCCTGAATTAACAGGGGCTTACTTCCAGATAATGTATTTTTGTGTATAGCGTATGAATAAAAAACTCATTTTTTGAAAAATACTATTATATAAATATATTAAAGGAGAGATTTAACTATGCCAAAAGAAAATAATAATCAACTGACATCATAAGAAATAGCCTCACTTTGGCTTGGGTATCAAAATGATACTTTGGGATTAGGTGTAATTAAATATTTTCTGCAAAATGTAGAAGATGCTGAAGTAAAGTCTATATTAGAATATACCTTAGATATATCAAAAAAACACATTGAAAAAATTACGGAACACTTCAATGATGAGAAATTACCAATTCCCCAAGGATTTACAGAGAGTGACGTCAACTTAAATGCCCCTAGGTTATTCTCAGATACTTTCTATTTATTTTATCTCCGTAACATGGGCATCTTAGGGATGGTTGGTTATAACCTCGCTTTAAGCACCACAGCACGCTCTGATATTAGGGATTACTTCACACGATGTGCAGGTTCATCTGCTAAACTCTTTAACAAAGCAACAGATGTAATGTTGTCAAAAGGTATATTTGTGAGAGCTCCTTATGTTGAAGTTCCTAATCAGGTATCATTTTTTGAAAAAGAAGATTTCTTAGACGATTTATTAGGTAAGAAACAACTACTTCTTACCGTAGAAGTTTCACACCTTTATGCAAATAGCCTTACAAATTTAGTAGGAAGGTCACTTTTAATGGGTTTTGGTCAAGTAACCAAATCAAAGGATGTTAAAAACTTCATGTTTAGAGGAATGGATATTGCCAATAAGCATTTGCGAGTTTTTGGTTCTCTATTATCAGATGAGAATATACCTATACCTTCAACTTCCGATTCATTTGTAACTGATTCTACAGTCGCACCTTTTTCAGACAAAATAATGATGTACCATGTTAATGAGTTGAATGCTTCGGGAGTAGGAAACTATAGTGCAGGGATGGTTGCAAGTTTTAGAAAGGATTTACATGCTAATTACTTACGTTTAGCTACAGAGATTAGTCAGTATGTAGCTGATGGGTCAACAATGATGATTCGTAATGGATGGCTAGAGCAGCCACCCCAAGTAATTAACCATAAATCACTAACGAATGTCTAGTTCAAAACATCAAGTTTTTTTGCCAAATTTTTTTGCATATGTTTTTGATTAACAGGGGAATAATTAAAAACTAGAAAATTTGTAACTTTTAATATAATATAGCTTAACATTGATAAATACTTATAGTTGTAGATAAAGTGCATTTCTGAGGAAGTGGACTTTATTTTTATTTAGATTATTGAATTTCAAATAATAAAATTCATATTTTAAACTATTAATATGATCAAATACTTCGTTACAAAAGTTCAATATAAATTAATTTTGTTTATTCTAATGATAAAGCTATTATACGTAATTATTTTAAAGTGGTCCTGTTAGATTCGCTATACTAGACCTTTTAGTTTAGTTATGACGGAGGCTCAGTTAAAGGTATCCTTAGATGTACTTGGTCATGAATTAAAATCAGAAACAAAGACTCTATTTGTCCCATTGTATAAAGCTAAAATTCAAAAACAAGATGGAAAGGACAATTAACACAAGAGTGAGGTTTTTTAAGGTATAGATCAGAGACACTTTTTAGTATTCGTGACTTTTTGTGATCTTATAAAGCTTACCCTAAATACAAAAATACCTATGGCATCAAGATAGAATCACTATTACTCTCAATGTGAAAGAATTCAAGATTAAAGAATTATGACGCTGAAGAGTATATATATAGTTTTTCTCTAGTAAATGGAGCGGTAATGCAGGATTTGTGTTGCCTTTATAAGATTTTTTTTAAAAGAATCATCTTTGACAGATTTAAAGACAAATTGTTGAAAAGAGAAGGGTAATATGGAAATATGTTGAAATACATAAATAGATTAAGTTATTTTTTTAGTCACTTCAGTTTCTTTAATCAGTATGCCTAATTTCTATAATGGGAAGTCGGGATGGGATAAAGAAATATTGAAATGATAAGGTGAACCGTATCATAAGTAAGCACAACGACTGATAGAATAGCTATTTTCAAAGCTTTGTATAAAATAAAAGCGTTGGTTTTACATTACCAATTAAAAATGATATAGAAAGCAACTATAAACGTTATAGATTTTCAGATATTAATATTATAATTATGGATGAGGTGAATATATGGATATTGGAATAATGATAAGCATTGCTGGACTGGTTGTTGGAATAATAGGATTGTTCATGGTTGGCAAGAGTTTAGTAATCAAAATTACTCAAAAAAATAAACATGGCAATAATACAATCTCAAATACTACTATTGGATATGAAATAAATAAAAAAAGTAAGTAGGTGAGTTATGGATTTAAAACAACTTATTTCAAGTTTAGGTGATAAAAATGTCACTGTAAATTTAAAACAGACAAATAAGAATGGTGAAAACAAAATCGAAGGAAATCAATTTGGGACAATCATAAACATACATATTGACTCTATCAATCCAAAGCAATCAATTGAGTTGGTTGAATTGTCAACTTCGGAAGTAAGTCCTGAGATTAAAGAAAAAGTTCTTCCTATTGAGAAGTTGATTAGTGAAGGAAAGAATTCTTTTGCGTTGGAGCAATATGAAGCAATATTTGAAAGTTTTGAGTTTCAGTCTTACTCTAAAAACGAGAAGTTTCTTGTATATAATGGAATACTTAATTGCAATGTAAACCTAAACACACATGATTCAGAAATTGAGAAATGGTCAATGAAAATTGAAGCATTAGGTGATGTAGCTGATACACATAAATATTATTTCATTAAGGCAATATGGATGTATAACAAAGGTGATTTAAAAATTGCTAAAACTTTAAATGATAAAGCTATAAGTATAGATAGCAGCTATATAAATGCTTTATCATTTGATATTCTAATTAAGTCAAGGATGAATGTAATTTCATACGAAGATGCAACTAATGAACTAAAAGCAATTCTTGAAGGTGACTTGACTGCAAAAGACATTTCTAGAACATATGGAATCCTTGCAGATATTTCAATCATGAATGAAAAGTATGATAAATCTCTTGAATTTTATAATGAATCCAATGAGTATACCAAAGGTTTCACTAAAGAACTAGGGATTGCTATAAGTCTATATCATCTTTCAATAAAAGAGATTAGACCTGATGGAATGGTTGATTTTCACAACATCGATTTCGAAACATTGAAGAAATCTTTGACCTTACTTGAAAAGATTTATGAAGATAAACCAGAAGATTTTATTGGTCATTCAGCGAATGTGTTTATATCATATATTTTTAACATTTATTCCTTGACAGGTAAGTTTGATAAAACCATTAAGATAATTGATGAGGTTAGGGATATTTTGGATTTAACCAATCCTGATATAACCAGACTTGTTGTACAAGCACAAGTTATTAACAAAATTTATGACGTAGACATTTTTAGCCATCTTAGCGAGTACGATGTAATTAAGTACAAATCATTCTATCTAGAATTGTGTGGTGAGTATAAACAGGTTTATGATATATTGCTACCAGCTATTGAAGGTAAATACTCCACAGACAAACTACTGAGATTATCATTTTTGAACTGCCTGCAGAGACTTGATAACTTTAGTGATTATCTAAAATATTATAAGAGATTTCAGAAGGTTGAAGTTGACGAAGCACTACTTATGAAATTCATTGAGTATCTTGAAGAACTTGGTAAGACTGCTGAAATGATTACAGAACTAAAGAAGTTAAAAGTATGTTTAAGTAATCCATTTATCGCAGTAGCTTACATGAAAACTTTAATGAGGCATAACTTTTATGACGATTTAGACTCTTTTTATGACAACGTAGATAAAGGTATCTATCCGATCATTGAGGATAATATGTCTATGGTTACATATGATAGATTGATGTCATATCTAAAAAGAGAAGATTATAATCGGTTCTATTCGTCATATGAACAATTAGATTTATCAAAACTTCGTGATGCTGAAAGATTAATCCTGACTGTGAATTATTATAATGCTAAAGGTGACTTCTCTAATTGTGGTAGGACGTATTTTGAATTATATGAATTAGAGAATAATCCAAAAGATTTAATGAAAGCAATACAGAATATGATAATGGCAAATGAGATTGCTGTTGCACAAATGTACCTTGAGTTTGTAAATCCAATGGAACTTGAACAACCGGAGATCTATTATATGTATTCGGCGATGGTTCTTAGAGAGAGAAAGAAACTTAATGAAGCGTTTGATAAATTGGATGAGTATAAAGACTTTGTAGAAGATATAGAATCTCCATTTCACCAGTTTTATTTTGGTTTCAATATGAATAATGGCAGAACCGAAGAAGCCATGAAATACGTAGGAAAGTATTATGCTAAGAATCCTAATCCAAAATGGTTTAAACTTATTACAAGCGAGGAAAATGAATCAGGTGAGGAAATACTCGAAAAGATTAAGAGTCTAACAGGTCCAACTCCAGATTATGCTAAAATTAATAAGTTCTATAATGCTGGACTATTAGGTGTTACTGTATATAGCAAGGTTACAAATAGAAGATTCGAAGATATCTTATTTGACAATCGATATCCACTGAATAAGCTTAATATTACAAATGAGAATATTGAAGTGTCGATAAAAAGGGCAGAAACAATCGGGGATAGCTTGCTTGTTGATGCTAATACACTAATAATTTTAGCGAAAGTGGATGGCTTGAAATTGTTAAACGTCTTTTTAAAGTTGTATATAAGTCAAGACACATATTCGAGACTTAAGGAGATGGAAAGGGAGTTTATTAAGAACCTCTCTACAAAGATATTAGAGTTTATTGATTCAGCTTTAAATGTAGAGATACTTTCAGTAGATATAAATATTAAAGATACCGATGAAATTGCAACTTTACTACCAGAAGACACTATGAGTAGTTTGGCTTTATCTGAAAGTATGGGAATTACATTTCTCAACACTGAAACATCCTTATCAAGAGAATTTAAGCCTAAACATGTTGTAAACATAAATGCTTTATTCTTTAAGATAAGAACATCAAATCCTGAATTAGCAGTTAAGATTGCAGTAATAAAAAGAGATTTAAGACTAGCAAGATTTAACTTCATTAGTTTTGAAGCGACTGATATTATTAATGTCTATAGGATTGAAGGTATTGAAGGAATTAAACCTTTTGTGAAGCTAGATAAAAATTCAATATACAATACCTACCTTCCTCAATATATGACTGTTCTAATCGAACTTGAAAAGGAACTGGAAATAGTAGCATTTGAAGAATTACTTTCTTATTTCATTAACTATTTTGACAAGTATCTTGGTAAATCCAAATATTATTTGTCAAACCTAGGAAGACGATTCGTTACAATTAAGTACGATGTAGATAATGTTATTAGACATTGTAATATAAGAACTATATTTTGGTTCTTAAGAAAGGCGAACCTATGTGAAGTTAAACTAGATTTTTTTAGAAAACTTGGTGGTGAGGTTACATCATTAGATGAGTTAATCAGGACCTACAATTTCATCGAGACGCATGATAAAGATAAAAAAA
>SWCE01003950.1_pt1 | contig 95011 bp, 91 predicted proteins | sample 4690061 | NCBI WGS metagenome assembly SWCE01 (sample SAMN10267279, study PRJNA491770) | bioreactor metagenome | isolation source: DHS bioreactor inoculated with subseafloor sediment | place: Japan: off Shimokita Peninsula | collected 2012-10 | reverse complement strand
GGTGGAGATTATAATTATCCTATAAATGAACGTGAAGTTGGTGATGACTCTTGTCCTTATTGTAAGGGAACGAGAATTTTACCGGGATTCAATTCTTTTAAGATAAAACATCCTGATTTAATGGAAGAATGGGATTATATCAATAATTACTTATTATGTGATGCTGATCATATTTTAGATAATAGTATTGATAAAGTCTGGTGGAATTGTATTGATTGTAATCACAAATATCATATGTCTCCAAAGCAAAGAGTTTATTATCAGAAAAGATATATGACGTCATGTCCATATTGTAAGGGATTAAGACAAAAGAAAAGACATTTCTTTTAATAGAGCATCTACTATACTTTAGATGCTCTATTTTTAAAATAAAATTCATATAGCAAAAATTTCGTCAAACATAAATTTCCACATTTTAAGTAAATAAAGTTCAAAAAATCAATTTATTTCGTTAGATTTTTTTTTACATATTATTCTTTGCTGAATTGATCCAGCCATTCAAATCTATCTACTATTTCTCGTTTCACATTTTTCTTATGTGCAGAATATAACTGAGTTGTAGTTACATTATCATGATCTAGTAAATTCTGAACATCATAAATTGAAAAACCATTCTGTATTAAAGAGGTGGCAGCTGTAGCTCTTAATTTATGTGGACTATACCCGCTATCTCTAGTGGTAGATAATGCAATAGAAGTATATTTTTTTACCAATTGTCTAATAGCTTTTTCAGTCATTCTCGTTTTTTGTAGAGATAAAAACAATGCATCTTTATATTCCTCAGATATAAATTCCTCTTGAAACCTTTCTAAGTTAATATAGTCTACTACAACTTTTTCGACGGACTTATTTAATGGCATATTAACTTCTTTGCCCCTTTTTCTATATATCTTAAACTCCCCTCTATGAAAGCTAAAGGAGGAAATATTTAATTGCTGTAATTCTTTTAATCTTAATCCATATGTGACAAAAAGCATAATAATTGCTTTATCTCTTAATTTGGTCTTTTCCCAGTATTCTAATTCCTTTTCTGTTAGCCCATTACCATTTTCAACAACATCTAACATTACAGCTACTTCATCTATCTCCAACCTTTTTATAGAATCAGGATGTGGTTTTGGAAGATGTATAGGATTAAAACCTGATGTAATATCATTAGGAATAATTTCATCTCTATATAAATGTTTAAATAATACTGCCAAAGATGATTTTTTTCTAGCCAAGGCTCTATTATGATTTTTCATAACTGTTATAGTATCATTTTTTTCTATGGTATAGCGTGTACAATACTCGCCTAAAAATCTATTTATATCTCTTGCCCTTATTTTACTTAACTCTTCTGAAGTCATGTTTTCAGTAGAAGAGGCTTGTGTATGATTTGTTTCAGTAATTAAGTATTTACAGAAAAATAAGATGTCCTGCAAATAAGCAAGCCTTGTAGTTAATGCAACACCACTTTTCAAATAAATAAAAAAGTCTTCCATAAAGTGGGGGAGGGACTTTTCTATTGCAATACATTTTTCAATCATTGCATTTTCCCTATGGGCAATATTATCAGGTTTATCTGTTTTATTATGTACTTTAATAGTTTTTTTGCTAGACATATTTAACCTCCATATTACTGTTAATACCTTTGATATCAATATTTACATATTATCATTTGCTTATAAATTATGCAATATATGGGTACAGGAGTACTAGCTATTAAAAAAATCAAACATAAGATAAATCCTCCAAAATGTCATTCTGAGTGTAACGAAGAATCTTAGTATTTGGGCAGTGTTCAAGATTCTTCATTTCACTACGTTGCATTCAGAATGACAAAACCAAAGACTTTACTACTCTTTAATTTAAAAAAACATATTGACAAAAGGAATAACTGTATATATACTGTTGATATAATATATATACAGTATAATCTTAGTTTACAGTATATATAGAGGAGGGGTGTTATGAGTATTATTATATCTAATTCTTCCAATGAACCTATCTATGAACAGATAAGTATTCAGATAAAAGGAATGATTATAAAAGGGGAACTAAAAGAAGGAGAGGGCTTGCCTTCTATTCGAGGGCTTGCAAAAGATTTGCAAATATCTGTTATTACTACTAAAAGGGCATATGAAGAGTTGGAAAAGGAAGGTTTTATTCAAACAATGCAGGGTAAAGGCTCTTTTGTTGCCATGCAAAACAAAGAATTGATAAAAGAAAAGAAATTAAAAATAATAGAAGAAAAGCTAATAGACGTGGTAAAAGAAAGTAAATTATTAGGGATAGATTATAAAGAAATAGAAGAAATGCTACAAATATTATTTCAGGAGGTTTAGTCATGTTAAAAATAGATAATCTAAGCAAAAGCTTTAAAAATTTTAAACTAGATAATATATCCTTCAACTTAGAACCAGGATATATCATGGGATTTATAGGCCCCAATGGTGCAGGAAAAAGTACTACAATCAAGCTTATTATGAATCTTTTAAAAAGAGATTCAGGTGAAATAAAAATTTTCGGAAAAGACAATGTTAAATATGAAAAAGAAATAAAAGATAGAATAGGATTTGTTTATGACTCATCTTACTTTTATGAGGAATTATCTATAAAGCAAATGAAGGCGATCATTGCTCCTTTTTACAGTCAGTGGAGTGATAATACTTTTGATAATTATATAAAAAAATTTGATTTAAATCCTAAACAAAAAATAAAAAAGTTATCAAAAGGAATGAAAATGAAATTTTCATTGGCACTTGCACTTTCTCACAATGCTGATTTAATAATTATGGATGAGCCTACTTCTGGACTTGATCCTGTTTTCAGACGAGAGATTTTAGATATTCTATATGACATTATCCAAGATGAAAATAAATCAATCTTTTTTTCTACTCATATTACTACAGATTTAGAAAAAATTGCTGATTATATAACCTTTATAAATAAAGGTAAAATTGAGTTTTCAAAACCAAAGGATACTATTTTAGAATCCTTTGGAATCATAAAGGGGAGTCCTAATCTTTTAGATAATGATATTCGAAAAGAGTTTATCTCTATTAGAGAAACAAAAGTAGGTTTTGAAGGTTTAACAGAAAATCCAAAAAAAGTAAAAGCTTTATTAAACGACAAAGTGATGATAGAAAAGCCAAGCTTGGAAGACATTATGTTTTATACAGTTAGGAGGTCTTAAAATGGTTGCATTAATAAAAAAAGACTTAATTTTAAGCTATGGAAATAAACAATCCTTTTCTTTATTATTACTTTACCCAGTAATAATATTTATTTTTATTAGTATGGATAATCCATCAGTTTTGATTTTTGCAAGTATTGTGACCTTTAGCTATATGCTATCCATTATGTCCTTTGCATATGAAGGAACATTTAATACACGTTTGTTAATTGATTCATTACCCATAAAAAGATGGGAGGTTATTGTAAGTAAATATATTTTTGTATTGATAAATTATGTGTTTTCAGTTATTTTCACATATATATATGCTTGGATTTTAGAATTATTTGGATTAAATATAATAGATTATTTTAATTTCTTTGCTATTAAAAATACTTTCTTGTTTTCTTTGTTTTCTTTAGGTATAGCATTGCCACTTCTTTATGCACTGCCACCTAAAATTGCTCGTTTTTTATATATTTTTATATATATAGTGCTAACAAATATTTTTGTGCTAGATGGAACAATTAGTATATTAGAAGTAATCCCATACCCAATTTTGCTAGTAAGCCTTTATTTGATATCAATGGGAGTTTCAATTTTAATTTATAGCAAAAGAGATTTACGCTAGGAGGTGTAGTTTTGAAAGAATTAATTTTAAAGGATTTTAGATTAATAAAGTTTTTAAATATTGCTCAATTAATAGTAGGAGGAATATTCACATTTGTAGGCCTAAGCATAGAAGACCCTTTTGGATCTCAATTATTATTTGTCTTTCTTATATTTTTATTGACATATGTATCATCTATGTTTATCTCAGTACGGGAATCAAAAACACAAGGGGATATTATTTTAAACTCTCTTCCTGTGAAAAAAGGGGAAATAGTAAAAGCTAGATATTTATCAATGATACTTTATGGAGTAATTATAGGTGGATTTATATTAATAGCAGGTATCATTGCTGATGTTTTTATGAAAAATATAAACACTGCTTCTATTTTTAGTATTATATTTGGCGTAAGTTTAACTTTGATATTTTTATCTGTATATTTACCTTTTCAGTATTATAATATTGGAAAAGCTCAGATATTTAATGCTCTTTTTTATATGATTTTGATTCTAATTCCTAATATTTTTAATAGATATAAGGTGTCCATTATGGATACAGATTTTTTAAAGTGTATACTTTCCTTAGATTTTATACAAATTAGTATTATATCCTTTGGACTCTCTCTATTACTTTATGGCTGTTCTCTAATTGTATCTATTGGAATTTATAAAAATAAAGAGTTTTAAGTTGTAATTATCTAAAAAAGATTAAATTCTTGTATCACCAATAAATTTTGAAAGCAGAAAAGCTCTCAAAATCTATTGGTGATATTTAATAAAAAATAGGAAGAAGAGAATTTTATTGAATTTAAGAAAAGTAGGACATATACTTGAAACAGTCTTTGTTATATTGATAAAAATGTGTAAGGAATAAAGAATTTGTTTTTACATGTAAAATATTAGAAAAAAACGGGAAATAATAGAAATACTGAACTATTTTATAAAGCATGATTTAATTAAAGTGGACAACGGGTATACTTGGAAGAGTATATGGGTATGGATTCTTAATACCTTTCATATTTAATTAGTAGGTTAAAACTCTTTAATACCAGCACTACATAAAAAGATTTTGGATGTTTCTATATAATAATATTGATTTAAATGTTTATTGACGTACATCAAAACGTACAGTATAATTTAGTTAAGAGGTGATTGATTATGAAAACTGTATCTGTTACAAATGCTAGACAAAATATATTTAATATAATAGAACAAACAATCCTAAATTCAGAGCCTATACAGATAACTAGTAAAAAAGGTGACGTTGTAATGCTAAGTTTAGAAGATTGGTCTGCAATACAAGATACTTTATATCTTTTATCAATACCAGGCATGAGAGAAAGTATTTTAGAAGGAGCTAAAGAGCCTATTAAAGATTGTAAATCTTTGGAGGATATAGGATGGGATATATAATCGTTTTAACTAAGCAAGCTCAAAAAGATGCCAAAAAATTAGAGACTCGCAATTTAGATAAAAAAGCAAAAGGATTGCTAAAATTATTAAAAGAAAACCCTTATAAAACCCCTCCATCTTACGAAAAACTTGTTGGGGACTTAAAGGGATTCTATTCAAGAAGATTAAATATCAAACACAGAATAGTTTATGAAATTTGTGAGGAAGAAAAGACAATCAAAATTTTAAGAATGTGGTCACATTATGAATAAAAGTGGCAGGCTACAATGACATAAAACGACTGATGTTATTAAATACAATATCTTTAAGATTAGGAAAGGTCCAGTAATACTGGGCTTTTTTGTATTTAGGATACTTTTATATGCCTTAAAAACACATTATTTTTTTGAAAAATTTAAGCTAAACTAAGAATATAAAATACGCTGGGATAAACTATACTATTATTCTTTTGTACCGATGTTGCGAATGTCAATGAAATTTTTTTAAAAACCTATGTAACATTTTTATAAGAAATGCTACTAATTATATGAAAGGAGGATTTAAGTGAAGAAAATAGAAAATTTATATATAAAATATAAAAAAGATGTTTACAGATATTTAGTTTCTTTAACTCATGATCCTAACCTTTCAGAAGATTTATTGTCAGAAACCTTTGTTAGTGCTATCTCAGCTATCGGAAATTTTAAAGGGCAATCTACAGTTAAAACTTGGCTTTTTTCTATAGCTAGAAATTTGTGGCTTCAAAGAATAAGAAAAGAAAAACATACCGTAGAGTATAATGATCTTTTAGGCTTATATATATCCGATAGTATATCAGAAAGAATGGTTACCAAAGAAATCGCAAATAGAATCAAGGAGCTACTATCTGAAAAGGAGGCACGAACTCAAAAAATAGTAAATATGCGAGTAGAAGGATATAGCTATAAAGAAATTGCTAATGAAGTAAGTATAACAGAAAGTTCAGCAAGGGTAATTGACTTTCGTGCAAAAAAATGGATTAAAGATATTTTAGAAAAGGAGGGACTGAGTTGAAGATATCTTGCGATGTAGTTCTTGATTTAATACCCCTTGTAAAAGATGGTGTTGCAAGTGAAGACAGTATAATAATAGTTAATGAACATATTAAGGCTTGTGAATCTTGTAAAACTGAATTTGAAGCTTTTCAAGCTAATAATATGGAAGATATATCAATTAAAGATGAAAAGCTAATTTTTGATATCAAAAGAAGTATTTATCTAACACAGATTGCTATTCTTATTGTAGGTACTATTGTTGGTATTGCACTTTCAAACTCTTTAGAGATGTTCTATAACTTTTTAATAATGCCAATAATTGGAGCCATTTCTCTAGCAACCTTTAAAAACAAATGGTATTGGGTACCTATTGGGATTTTTATACTAAGTTATCTATGGCAAACTATAATGGATATAGTATTAGGTGGGTTTGACAGGACAGCCCTTTATAGTGGTTTGTTTTTAAGTGTGATATATACGGGTTTAGTAGGATTAGGTATAGTAATTACTATGCTTCTAAAGTTTGCATTTAAGGAAGAAAGGTGAGTAGGGTGAAGAACACGAATAAAAAAACATTAAAAACACTTGCAGGGGGTATAGCTGTAATCCTTATGGGAGGGATACTCTTTGTTAAGAATCCCCTAGTTGGACTAGGTATAGTAATTGCTATGCTTCTAAAATTTGCATTTAAAAAAGAAAGGTGAGTAGGGTGAAAAATACAAATAAAAAAACATTAAAAATACTTGCAGGGGTTATAGCTGTTATCCTTATAGGAGGGATACTCTTTGTTACCAATTCCTTTGTTGGTAATCCAATATCAGCAATGATGGCAAACAAAGCAATAGAGGAATATGTGGATCAAAATTACTCTTATTTAGATCTTGAAATAGAAAAAACAATATATAACTTTAAATATGGAGCATATATGGCAAAGGCTAAGTCTAGAACAAGTATAGATACTAAATTCGCCATATTTTATAAAAACGGTAACGTCTATAGAGATAACTATGAAAATCATGTATTAAGCATGTTTAATACATTAGACAGACTTTCTGATGAATATTCAATTGTTACAAAAAAAATCATTGCCAATGAGCTAGGTTATGAAGATAATACTACAATTGTACAGTATATTAAGGATGAATATGAAAGTGCGGAAGATATTTTAGAGCTTGATATGAAATTTGACAGAACATTACCCTTAAAAGCAGAAGTTAACATCCGACTTGATTTAGAGAGCAATTCATTAGAAAATATTACAAAGGTTTTAACAGATGCCCACAAAGCATTTGTAGACAATGATTGTAATTTTCAAAATTATGGGTTGTATGCTGAAAACAATGGAATGCTTGTAATGGTAAATGATGTTACCCCCGATGATATTGAAAGTGGTGAACTTTTAAGCAGGCTTAAAGAGGCTAAAAATAATGACAAGGTAGGAGGGGTAAGAGTTTTTATTAAAGGAGAAAATAAATAAGACAGTGGTAAATTTACACTGATTTTTAATAATAAAGGAAATAAAATTCTTGTATCCCCGATAGATTTTGAAAGCAGAAAAACTCTCAAAATCTATCGGGGATACTTTTTCTTATTTTGACAATCTAACAAATTATTAATTTTACTTTCTTTATAGTCATTCTATTATACCTTGTACTATCAACCTGTGAGTTGCTTTTCTAATTGGGTGACAAGTGGTTAGGGTAATCATCCTTTTATCATGAATATTATCTAAAACCCATACATTTTCAGGAGATACAATGAATTTTTTATTAACTTTATAGGTATATGTATCCTTTGGAGTAATTACCTTTAACTTATCACCGATTTCTATTTCATTAAGTCTATTGAATTGTTTTCCATATGTATAACTTCTATGACCTGCAATGGCAAAATTTCCTATATTTCCTGGTTGTGCCGTACCTATATATTTAGATACTGATATTTTTAAATTATCTTCTGTAACTCCTTCAAGTACAGGTAACTTTAAATTGATTTTATTTATTTCTAAAATAACATTTCCATCATGGCGATTATCTGAATCATTGGATTTAGTACTATTTTTCTTTGGATCATTAGAAGGTGTAATTTTATTTGAAATATGTTTCTTTTCCTTAGATGAATACTCAACTAAATCCATCTTATTTGTTATAACCTCACTATTATAAGCATCCGCCTCAATACTTTTTTCAACTTTACTTAACATTCTAGATTGATAGTGTTCATTAATTAATTTATTAGTAATTGGATAAACCAATATTGTAAGTCCTAGGAAAATTAACAAATAACTTAATTTTTTCATTAATTTATCCTGTAATTATAAGTTGTTAGAAACTTTTTTTCTAAATATATACATAATAAGCATTCCTATTAACACAAATACAGACCCTGTAATATAGTTAATATAAGGGATATCTTCTCCAGTTTGAGGCAGTGATTCCATTTCTTCTGAGGGTTCTGAAGTATCAGTCTTATCAATAGAAGCATTATATTCAACAGTTAGGTTACCATCAGCATTTAAATTTAACTTAATTACATTTTCATTTGAAGTTTCAATAGTCCAATCTAAAGTTTTTCCTGTAAACTCTATAGTAAAAGAGGCCTCATGCTCTCCTGTTAAAAATTGTTCAGGGACACTTTCACTAAATAAGTTATCGGAAAAATAACTTTTCTCAATTCCAATATCAGAATCTGTCTTATTATTATATCCTAATGTTGCAACTAGGTCTCCTTTTTCATTACTGTTTATACCACTCACAAAAAATACTAACTTCTCTTCATTAGCTTGAAGGTTGGCATCTACATTGGTTTCACCAGTAATTTGAGCTTCTGTATTGGTTTCAGTGGTTGTATTAGAGTCACTATTTTCAGATGAACTATCAGTATTTATACTACCTTCAGTTGAAGTATTTGTATCTACTTTTACTTCTGCATTAATTGAATTTTCATTTGTTGAAGATTCTACATCCCCGGAAGCATTGGCATTTAAATCAATTGATACCTCTTCATCTTCAGCAAATACATAATTGTTTAAACCAACAAAATTAAACGTTAGAATTAAAACTAGCATTAATATTAAGTGAATGTTTAAAGCATTTTTAATATTTTTCATTATTACACTCCTTTATTTTTTTTGTTTTTTTCTTTTCTAATTATACTATTATCAAATATCTTAGAGTTTTATAAATCATTGTTTCTCACCCCTTGCATTTAAAATAGTAATTTTCTCTCTTAATTTCTACCCTAGATAAACTGTTCAAAACAAGTATATGTATTATTACAAAAATCCCTATATTCTCCAGTAAAATCGTGAAACTTTTTGTTTAATTTGTCTTACTAGGGTTATATAAATACAAAGAAAATACTTTATTAAGGAGGGGTATATATGCTAAAATGGGCAATTGTTTTTTTGATCATTGCTGTAATAGCTAGTTTATTTGGCTTTGGAGGTATAGCTAATCTATCAGCGGGTATATCTAAGTTTTTATTCTTTATTATTGCAGTAATTGTTATTTTAGCCATTATATTTGGTTCTAAATTATTTTAACACTACCGAATATATAAGGAGGTACTATAGATGAAAAAATTAATAACAACAGTTATGTTTCTTGTTATATTTTTGGATTTATTTGTTACAAACCCTTCAAAATCAGAATTTTATGAGTACATAGAAGATTCCACAGAACGAAAGATAAATGAAACCCAAGGCACAGGTATAGATGCTATTGACAAGAGTATATCTGCGTTAGCAGGTGAGTATAGCAAGCAGAATATAAAAGATATCACTACTAGGAAAGATTATTATCTTCTAAGTATATATACTATAAAAACATCAAATCAAAATTATACTTATGTTGGAATTGTTGACCATTTCTTTTATGTTAATTGAAGCCGTATTAAATATAAACTATGAAACAGTTTGCTTAACCAAAAAGACATCAGGAGACACTGATGTCTTAATTATTCCACAGAAATATTGATATAATCAAGGTGAATGATGTGATTTATAAGAGTAGAATATAAAGTTTATTTTCAAATCTGCTTTCTTCAAAATGCTTTCCCTGACTTATTAATTGATTTATCACAGGTATTTGCTTCTATTTAATATTCGAATACATTTATCCTCTGGAGGATGGAGGTGAACTTCATTCTCCGAATAATAACAGAGGAACCAGGGTACACACTAAAACTTCTAACCGTATTGACAGCTTTCATTACAGGAGTAGTGGAGTATGGCCTAGACATTAAAGTAGAAAATGTTATTATCAAAGAAGAATACAAATCTATATAATTCAAAATGTGAAAAAAGTATTTTTGTGGCATGAAAATGCAAATAAATATATGCATTAGTAACAGTACTTTTAAATCCAATTTATAATTTTAAAATTTATAGTTTAGTTTATTTTGGGATATGTTTTTATTAACCAAAGTAAAACAAACTATTTAGTGCCATAAATAACGGTAATTTAATGTTATTAGGAGAGTAGGGTTAAATAAATGATAAAAAATCAATAATTTTAATTGTTTTTCACAACTATTCCCTAAATATACATTTAAAGAATAGTTATGAAGATATAATAATTCACTCTTTAGATTATTTTCCCTACCTTCACTCGATGCTATTTGCTCTTGGAATTTTAGAGCTTGAATGTAATTTTAAATTCTATACGTTTCTGCTCAAACATTTTAAAATTAACACATCTAATCGAAACTCTGTCTGAAGGATAATAATATCTATAATTATATAATCAAATAGCTTTTTTATCTATTTTGTAAGTTGCATATTTTTCATCATTTCTTAAATTATGTCGAATTAACTGTTTATTCTTATATACAACTTTAGTGCTCCCTGGAGAGAAATTTCTATACTTTTCAAATAAAGAATTAAATTTATTTTTTGCAAATAATAGATAACCCCTTATCTATTGCATTTTGAACTACTTGATGACAACACTTACCTGAAGGATTTTTTATTTCACATTTTCCATTCTTCATAGCACCAGTCAATTTTATTATGTCTTTCATATTCTTAGCCTCATCCTTTACTACTGCATTTATAACCTGTTCTTCTGTTACTTTATTACAATAGCATACATATTTAGGATTAGCGTCTTTCTTGAACCATACTGGTACCTTGACTTGCTTCTTATTATAGACAATATCTGATTTCAGATTGTAGTAAACACCATCACATTCTTCATTCATACATAAATAGTAATCATCATCTCCAATTTGTTCTAATAGTTCGCCAAGTACCATATGTCTAACTGTAATATTTTTCACTTCATCCCCAGATTTTTTACATACTGGGCACAAATTATTATTTTCTACCATACTGGTAGTTTCTCGGTTACTTCCTCAACAAGATTTATTACTGTTTATTTCTCTATTCATTATGAATCTCTCCTTTTATATAAATTAACGATTAATAAATGAACTAAATGGCATCAGAGTATAAGTATGCTGGAAATGTTGAAAGGTTATTAGTAAAATACAATATAGAAAATAGTCTTCCACATAGTAAAGGAAGTGGCACAAAAATTCAGTAGCGAGTGGCTCAAATTTTCAATGCATTCACACTTTTAGACTATATCCTCAGGATCAGCGAAAAGTTTTTGAAGTTTATAATCAATAGTATCTATACAAAAATACTTATATGACCATTTATGGTTGACACTCACGTATCTTTTTTTCTCTTTTTACCTCCAGTTACCCCTTTAATCGGAAAAAATAAGCTCCTTCATAGTTTTCAATGGCACTATATACCCGGATTCTACTATATATTCTTCTATACAACTGTATATCTCCCGGGACCCCTAAATACTTCTCTTACATGCCAATTTATGAACGAATTGTTTGGATAGTATTCTGGATGAACTGGAGGTCTTAGTTGTTTTCCATGGAATCTCATTAGCCACTCATCAAAACCATTGGTTCCATGGGCTTCCTCAGATATTATAATTTCTCTATCATTTGATATAGAGAAAATGCCTCTATCAAATAATTTATGATGCATTGAGCATAATGCTACACCGTTTTGCTCATTATCAGGTCCACCAGCCTGATGCCATTTAATATGGGCTGCTTCAACTCCTACTAAGTTATGTCCTAATCTCACATTAAATCCGCATATAGCACAGCTATACTCATATGCTTTTAGTATTCTATTCCTAAACTTTGGGTCTCTGACCCTATTGTTTCCATACTCTATATTAAGACCTACAGCTGTTAGAATATCTTCATGAAGAGTATCTGGAAAATGTTTATTTAATATAATCTCTGCAATTTCTTTTACTAAAGTTATGTCCTTAGATAGCAAAGAAAAAACTTCATCGGAGAACCCTCCTGCAATCTCATGATTTATTAACCACTTATTGCTGATTTGAATTATATCCCTATCTATGTTAAAATTCCAAATTACGTCCTTAAACAGTCGAACGAAGGGTTCTTCTGGGTGATAAGATTTTCTAATTGGTCCGAAGTCTTTAAGCAATATGGTAAGGTTATTTTTAACTTCTTCATAAGATATCTTTTGAGTGCTACTATCTTGAAAACGCCCCAAAGCATACAAAATAAGTAGTGGCTTATGTGGTGCTCTCTGATCTCCCTTTTTCCATATGCTAAGTTTATTTATTCTTTCCCTTAATTCATAGGAATTCATATTTGTCCCCCAATAGTTTGATGGTCTAGTAATAGCACCATAAAATATCTCTACAAATCAAGACTAAATAAATATACAATATTTAAGAAGTGAATATCTTCAATATATCCTCTCCATACTTCTCAGCTTTCACTTTTCCAAATCCATTAACATTTAGAAGTTCATCAATAGTTTTAGGATATTTAGAAATCAAATCTTCCATTTCGGCATTATTATATATAAAGTAAGGTTTTATATTCAGTTGTCTAGATTTTTGAAGCCTATATTCTTTTAACTCTGTATATATCTGTTCTTTATCTTTAAATTTAAGGGTATTAACTGTATAGCTTTCCTTATTTTCAATTACTTCCTTAGCTTCTATATTTTTTGAAGTGTTAACCACGTGTTCCATACTTCTTATAAAATCATCATCTTTTAGCCTATATTTACTATGATAATCATATTTTATAGAGGTATGATTTTCTATCAGGTAGTTAGCAATTTTATACATTAGCTTTTCAGCCATATCCATGTCATTCTTTTTATCATCTAGTTGCCTTTTAAAATATGGAATAATCTGATCATATTTATATAATTCCTTAGAAATTTTAGCGGGACATTTCTGCTTATCTATTATAGTTTTAGGATTAGCCATAACAACTAATGATTTGACTGGCATGTTTCTTATAAGTTTTTCTTTCTTTAAGATTTCTCTCAGTATATTACAATGTCTTTCATTCTGCGAAATAGGACTGTACATACCTTCTTTTTTATAACCTTTGCCATACTTGTTAGGGATAGTTCTAATAAAGTCACCATCTCTGTTAATAGTAATGTTGCCATTTAATCTTTTGGTTTCTAAGATACCGATAAATTTATTAGTGATAATAATAAAGTCAAACTGAGCTACATAGTCTTCATACTCAAGTCTAATATCATGTAAGCATAACAACGGTAAGAATGAATTTTTCAACTCAAAATATACGTTATTCTCACCTTCGATCCCAGCTTTTAGAAAAGTAATGTCTTGTTCAATAAAATCTTTTTTCTCACCATCTTTTATTTTGCCTGACAACTCTAATAAATCAGAAAGCTGATTATTTTCTTTGGAAAACTCCTTTAGAAATATTGGACTTTTTATTGTCTTGGTTCTACTAAGTAGCATATCCATAAGCCCCATTACCTTCACCTCCTATATCTTTCCATTTGCGTACTATATTCTACATTATGACTAAGGTTTCCTCCAATTTTTTGAATCTCCGAATTTTTGTAACCCTAATTAGTAGTTATTATAATTTCCCTTCGAAAAATGTTGAAAAAGTATTATGGTCTAAATTTATAGTTTCTTTCGCTAAACTGGAATGCAGAGGACAACAATCCTCTGCATTCCAGTATTATAGTAAATTCATAGCATTATTCTTTCTAGCTTGCTCCAAATCTATATGGAAATTGTAATTGTGTTTTTTAAACATTTCAAGAAGTTTATCTCCATCAATAAGGGTAATATTTGGATAGGTCTCTCCTTCCATGCAAAAACATATTTCGATTAAAAAAATTAACGCAGTTAAACTTCATAGTACCCACCAAGTGGATATGCGAAAGGACAGCACGGTTTTTGCTACCAATTTCATTTAACGTTTCTCGGCTTCATGGTGTCTTAAGCATTTTTTGTAAGATGGAGAGAAGCCGATTTTAGCCGATATTAATTCCACTAGACTTCTATCATCAAATTCGAAAATTAAGTTTGATTAATACAAACAAAATTTAACTTAATGGCATATCAAAACCTAATTCATTTGCTAGTTCAACTGAAATTTCAATGCCATTATCTATTCCTTCGATCGATATACCCCTTTGTTGCAATATTGTTTTTATTATTTCTATATCAAAATCAAATTGTATGTTTGTAAGACCTGTTGCTTTATACATTAACTGATTAATAATTAGATCTTTTTCCTTATACCACATAGATTTTCCATGCTTTTCTTTTATATATGTAATAATATTTCGGATTGCATGAAAGTGATCGAATATCTTACCGTGATGTTTGAACTTATCCTGAATAGCTTCACCTTCCTCTAATGGCAAATCATTAATTTCACTAGTCATTGCCTCTATTATTAAATCTACTTGATTAACTACGCCATCAACATCCCCTTTAAAAATCTGAATTTTAGCGATTTCAATCAAAACAAATATTTGGTTTTCAGCATCTAGATTTTCTTCTTTAGATGCTAATTTGAAAAGCCTAAGAGACTCCTCTATAGAGTTTTGCTTTTGGGTCATGTTAAAATGTTCAAAATATAACTGACCAATAGTCATATCTAGATATGACATTTTTTTAAATTCACCAATCTTTTCATAATGGTGTCTTACCCTATCATATATAGTAATAGATTCATCAAGATAGTGATCTTCCTTTGAAAACGAGTACATCTCCTTTGTTATAACCATCATAAAGTTGTATAAAGACCAAATCATATTAATATCACTTATCTCATTTATAGCTATTAAAGCTTCGGACCCATATTTATAAGCTTTACATAAGTCCTTTGTATTTGTCGATTGAAAAAACAATAAACTATAGGACATCTCAATATTGTATGCACATTGACCAGCAAATAATTCGTTACCGTTCTTGTTGAACAGATTATGTGCTATTTCATTATACTTTATTGCATCCGTAAAATACTCAGCTTTTCCAGTTAAATTACCTAACTTCATATATGTAGCACCTAAATTCATGCACCCTCTAGCATGTTCAAAAATATATTCTTCTGTACTAAATGAATCAAGTGTGTCCTTAAGAATATTGACAGCGGTATCACAATCTGCTATACATTTATAATAATATCCTTTTTCGCATAATGCATTTGCGAGATTATTGTTAACTCTGGCATAATCATAATGATTTTCTTTCTTATCAATTAAACTTAGTGACTTTTTACTATATTCAATAGATTGGTCAATATCGCTGACGACACTTGATTGAGAAAATCTACTTCTGTACAACATACCAATATTGCTATATGCAAGCGCTAATTGATAATTGTCATGAATATCAATAGCTATCTCTATAGCAATTTTCGCAACTTTTTCTGCTTCTTCTAGATACAGTTTTGTGTGTCTGATGGATGCATAATCATTGTAAACATGAGTTGATCCGTTACTTATTAAACAAAGAATAGATTTAGTTGTCTTCGATACAAACCTCCATTTAAAAGACTTATACTCATATAAACATCCCTTTGCTTCCTTATAATACAATAGTGCTTGTTTTAAATTTATTTCTTTATCCTTAGACAACGAAATATTGTGGTGTCTATGACCAATGTTATAGTATAAGAGCGCCTGCATTTTTTTATTTAGAAACAAACGATTATCTAGGAGATTTTTATAACCCTCAATGGCTTTTTGGTCAAGACCAGCTTCCATTTCTCTTTGAATTGATTCAATACGCTGCTTTATTATTTTAGACTTTCTATCAAACAATATTTTTAAAATGCCTGGGCATCCAATTGAAAGTATTGTCAATGAGAGAGTAAGTACATTAGAATTCAGACCTTCAATCCAATATAATATATCCATACGTGTCCATCCTTTCTGGCTCATCTTGTAAAATGGTAGTGTCAAGAATTTTTCCTACATTCAACAATATTAATACTTTCCATTAAGTAGTTTTGTCCTTTTCCAACTGCTATAGTAATCAACACTATAATAAGATATTTAGTGATATTATACGCTCTCTATATATACTTCCAAATTTAATATTGGCTAACTACTGCACTCCTGACATATGTCGTGAACATCGCCTATCTGCAAACCTTAATTTTTTTAAATTTAATACCTTTTATACCATACCAAAGATCATGATTTAAATAATCACTTCATATAATTCCTTTTTCTAACTTCCCGTTATAAACATTAGCTACCCTACTTAATAGCCGTTATATTATTTATCTCCAACTATATTAATGAATAATGTACCACTACGCAAATAATATTTTAGCTAGTAACATGGTGAGACAAATCAGTAGGTTTTTCCTTCGGATAATATACTCATCTATACTTTACTTTAAGTAAATTAAATCCCCAAATTGTCATTGTTTTTTCTTTCTTTATGTAAAATTTAACAATTACTGATTATATTCTACATAAAGAAAGAAACCCCTTTACCCAAAAATGAGTTCATTTGTTGTAGTCTTTTGAAATATCATTTATTTAAGCCATTTATATATGAGGCATGAACGAGGTTTTAATCTGTATAACAATATGTGCTAGATTAGTGAGATGAAAATATGAACTATGAAAATTAACAGAACAAGACAATCGAAACGTCAGGTTGCGTAAAAATTGACCGTTCCCCATGACTTTTTAGTGCTAAATCAGTAATTATTCATCAAAATTATGTTTGATTTTCTATAACTATAAAAAATATTTAAAAAGGCTTGTTGTTTAGCCTTTAATATCCTTGTAAGTTTCTCAACTCCTAGGATATTTATTATTCTATTGAGATTATATGTAAAAAAGTGCATAAAAGACTCAGCCTTTACATTTTCATTTCCTCTAGTAAGAAAATATGTAAAGCCTAATGTTCTTTTTACTGTTCCAAAAGGATGCTCTACTATCATTTGTCGTTGTTTGTAGAGCTCTTTATTTTTTATTGTTATTTTATCCACTTCATCATATACTTCTTGATATTGACCTCTTCTTATAACACGTCCTGTTTTAGAGGTACTACATTTATCCTTATCTTCACATTTATTACATGCCTGTGTATTTCTATATTTTTGCTCTTTACTACTTGATCTACTAATGTTTTTTAATATTTCTCCTTTAGGACATATGTAAATATCTTTTTCTTTATCATATATAAAATTATCTTTTATATATTCTTCATTTCCAGTTCTTGAACCAGTTTTTTGCTTGGAAACTATAGTTTTTATATTGTCTTTTTTGCATTTTTTTAGCTCTTCTCCACAATAATATCCTTTATCTGCTAATACGGTTATTATCTCTTTTTCTTCATCAGAAACTTTATCTTCAGATTCATTTTCTGTTTCATCATTTTCACTTTTTTTGAGTCCTAATTCTTCTACTGCTTTTGATGCCATATTATGTAGTTGATTTTGATCTGCTGGAGTACTTACTACATCCACTGCTACTACTAAGTGGTTTTTACTATCTACAGCTATTTGAACATTATGAGATATATCTGTACCATTATTACTTGCACTCATGTGTTTTGCATCTGGGTCAGTTATTGATATTTCTCCATTTTGTTTTATTTCTTCTGCCATTTCTTTAAGTTCTTCTATTCTTTTTTTTGCTGTTTCTAATTTGTCAGTTAGCTCTTCTTTTGTATAGCTTATTTCCTTTTCTTCATTCTTATCATTTTCATTTAGTAGTTCAATATATTTGTTAGCTATTTCTTCATAGTATTCAAGCATCTTTTTTACTTTATTTTTTGTATAATTTTTTTTGCGTGAGTTATTCGCTCTGAATTTACTGCCATCTACTGCTATTATTTCTTTTCCGTATAATCCTAACTCATTACATAACATGCTAAATTGTTTGAATACCTCTGCTATTGCTTTTTTATTGTCTTTTCTAAAATTTGATATGGTTTTATCATCAGGCTTTAAGTTATCTAATAACCACATTACTTCTATATTTCTTTTACATTCTTTTTCTAGTTTTCTTGTTGTTCTTATTCCATTAAAGTATCCATATATATATAGTTTTAGCATACACTTTGGGTTATATGGTTTTCTACCAAATTCTTTTGGTTGTGCGTATTTAAAATCCAAGGCTGTCATGTCAAGACTATCCACTAAGGCATCTATTACTCTTACTGGATTATCATCAGATACCATTTCATCTAATGAAATAGGGAGTATATTTAACTGATTTCTATTTTCACCTTCTACATATCTTAACATGTAAACAACCCCTTCCTTTTACTTGCATCATACCATAAAACCGTTGATATTTCAATGCTCAGGGGTTGTTTTATATGGATTTAAGGTTTTGTTTTTACGCAGTCTGACGTCCCCAGTGTCTTACGACGTACAGATTCCATCTCACGATGGACACCCTTGGTGTTCAGCTATGTCTTTCCCACTACTAGGGCAGACTAGTGACTTTAACCCATTAGATTGCGCCCATGCTGGGCGCACACATAAACAAATAAACACCTTTATCAAAAAAGGAGTTTATTTGTTGGTGTCTTTTGAAATATCATTTACTTAAGCCGTTCATATATGGACATGGACGAGGTTTTAATCTGTATAACAATATGTACTAGATTAGCGAGATGAAAATATGAACTATGAAAATTAACAGAACAAGACGATCGAAATGTCCGCAGTGTCTTGGTTTCTCAATAACTGCTTATATATACTTCTCCATATAAGCTCAAAAATATCTATAAATATATGTCTAGAAATGCCTTAGTGTCAAATATTTTTGATTAATCTAACAAAAATGTTTTAGGTATATTAAATAACTTTGCGGCAAAATTTGTTATTGTTTCTGCTTATTATTTTTTGTCGAATTAACTTAATTATTCTTAATTTGCCTAATTCTTTATTTCGGCATAATTTAATTGTTGAATTTGCACTAATCTTAAATATATACCGCCAGCTTAGCCAGCGGTCATATTTATTGGGCCTAAATTCAATTTCTTATCTTTGGGCTTCATATTGTTTTAAAAGTTTTACAAACAGTTCAGGTATCTTTGCAATTTTCTCAGTAGTTTCTACGAAAGAAACTCGAAACTGTGTGTTTCCAGGGTTTTTTTCACCTACTTTAATATCATAGAAGCCCTTCATGGGTGCTATAAGTAGGGTTGTTTGAACTCCATTGATTTCCACAGATCCCTCACTTGCACAGTACAATACGAAATCAATTCCATCAAAACCAGGTTTTACTACATTTCTAACATCAATTACGGTATATATGGATGCGTCAGGGCTTGAAATAATCAAGCCCGGTTCCTGTTCCTTAAGACTGTTATATACACCCACTATTTGATTTCTGTAGTATTCTCTAATATTTTTGAACCAGTTATCTATTTCTTCCTTGCTTTCATGAGCTAGAGCACCAAAGATATACTGTCCTATTGCATTAGCACAAAGGTTTGCAGTATATTCAGCTATAGAACGATTGTTAAATTCGGTGTTATCGGTAATTAAAGCACCAATTCTTAAGCCGCAAGCATTCCATACCTTTGATGCAGTTTCAATACTAATTCTTCTGCCTTCAATTCCTGGTACATCAGCGTCTTTCAGTCCCCAAACACTTACAAGTTCGCTGTCTTGTACATAATATAGTTCACGATAAGCTTCATCGCTAACCATCCACATATTATATTTAACACACAATTTAGCCAGTTCCTTAAGAGTTTCATAATCATAATACTGACCTGTAGGATTATCATAAGGTATAACAAGAAGTGCTCCAGGATTATGGGCTTTAATAGTCTCTTCAATTTTTTCAAGTTCAGGAAGGTTATATTTGCCGTCTTCCCCTAAATTACGCCTTACTGTTACCGTAGTACGTCCTATTCTTTCTGCAAAAGAGATGTAATTAGTGTAGGCTGGATCAATCATCATTAGAGGTCTTTCTCCAGTACCTGCAGGTCCACATACACCTACCAATAGTAACTCCATAGCAGCAGATCCGCCGTCAGTGATTTGAACATGTAGCTTGCTTGTATCAAAGCCTTCGCACCCAAGGATGTTTTTAAATGCATCTTGACACTCAGTAGTGCCAGCAGTAGTTGTATATCTAATAACTCCATTTGCAAATGGGCTATCAAGAGCATTAAGTCCGAATAGCCTCTTCTGCATTGCTGGATTGATTGGAAGTGAAACGTTACCTATACCTACATTTATTACGGCTTCTGGTTTAACTTTTCTCTCCTCATATTTCATTTGTGCCAGCCTAACAGCTGATGGTTTTCTAGACTCAAAATGAACTGATAGAATTGGTTTATTCATCAACAAATCCACCTTTCTAACATGTAGTTTCATGATAATATAATATCCTTTAATTAATACCTTGAGAAATTTTTGTAACAATCTTTAAGAATTTTTCTATATCATCTATATTATGGCAATGTAGTGGAGATACTCTTACACAACCTTCAAATTTAAGAGATTCCAACATTCGCTTAGAATATGGACTTGATACTACTCTTTCGAAGGTAATAACACCTTCTTCTTCTAAAAGACTTACAGCCTCTTTTTGGTCAATACCATCAAATTCCAAGGCTATAATAAAATCCCTTTTTGATAGATCTTCAAAGTCCAAATGTACAGTAACTCCTTCTATACTTCTTATACCTTTATAACTTGATGTACCATTTAGCATATTATACATCAAGGCTCTTTCATGCATTTTTATACGGTTCATTCCTTCAACAAATAATTTCCTTCTATCATCGGTATCTATAAAGTGAGATCCAATCCAACAAACATAATCAACATATCCGGTGATAGCGGCAAAATGACCTGAGGCTGGACTACCAAGCTCCCATTCGAATGTATCTTTAGATATTAGTTTATCATGGGGTAACTCTGCCAAACGTTTTGAAACATACCCAAACCCAATTCCTCTTGGACAACCAAATTTATATGGTGCTATATTTATTGCATCGACTGGTGTTTTCTCTAAATCAATAACTCCGTGTGGTGCATGTTGGACCGCATCACAAATTATATAGAGGTCTGGTTTCACTAATCTAGCAGCTTTTACAATGGCTTCAATGTCTAAAATCGTTCCAGAAATATTAGAAGCATATATAACACTTAGCACACATGTGTTTTCATCAATAAGTTCTAATATCGACTCAATATCCACGCCCCCTGTAATAGGATTTGTCTCTGCTACTCGAATTTCTTTTCCCATCTTATTCCCATAGGTTACGACAGAATCGTATGCAGAAGGATGTTCTAGTGCTGTTGTAACAACATTTGTTCCTGGTACGTTTTCTATGATAGCCCTAGCCATTTGAAACATTACCGTTGATGCTGTTAAAGAAGTTACAACACTACCTGACTTAGCATTGAAAATAGTTTTAATATCTTCATATGCCTTTAATTGAAGTTCATGTAATGCAAGTGCACTACTATTTGAATGCTCTGGACAATCCGGTAATTCATCTATTTTTTTAAAAGCATCATTTACACTTTTTAGTCTTAATGCGCCCCCTGCATTATCAAAGAATAATCTTTCTTTTTTTGTAAAAGGGTCCACCTTGAGATGATAAAAACTATCTCTAATATGTTTCATTAATTCATCATTAAATAGTTCTCCTCTTATATCCTCTAAATTCATGATCATAACCTCCATCATTATTAAGATTTCAAAAGAGTAGAGTATAGAATTTATCTATACTCTACACAATTTATTTTTTATTGACTAAATAATTTCTGTTTTCTCCTGCCTTTGATCATTGGACTTAAACATTCCTTCTGAACGAGCTATACATAATGTTGAAACAACATCTCCTGTTACATTAAGTGATGTATGTCCCATATCAATAATTCTATAAACACCAGCTATTAGTCCCACTATATCTGCAGGTAGTCCCATAGTTCCTAACAGCATGACTGTTAGCACAATACCACCTCCAGGGATACCAGGTGCACCTACTGAGATTAAAGTTGTAGTAAGTATCAACATCGCTTGTTGTGCAATTGAAAGCTCAATTCCATAAATTTGGGCGATAAATATTGTGGCTGCTGCAAAATAAGCTACCGCGCCATTCATATTCATTGTTGCACCAAGTGGTAAAGTAAAACTAGCTAATTCTTCTTTTACATTGAAATCTTCCTCTGTAATTTTAATTGAAACAGGTAAAGTTCCTGAACTACTTGTTGTACTTGCTGTTACAGCCCAAATTTTAGGCATTATTCTATAGAAGTCTTTTAAGCTAACTTTAGCAATAAACTTAAGCATAAGTGAATATAGAATAAAAAGTATCGCAAGCAAAGCAACATAATCTGTCAGTATAAACTTACCAAGTGGTCCAAAAATCTTAATTCCATATTCCCCCACTGAAGCGGCAATAAGTGCAGTAACACCAATTGGTGAAAATTCCATAACGATATTTGTTACTTTATACATAGCTTGACTTCCGGCATCAAATATCTCCTTAAGTCTTTCTGCCTTTTTACCTGCTATTGTAATACCGATACCTAGGAATATTGAAAAAACAATAACTTGTATAAGATCTCCACTAACAAGAGACGCGAATGGATTTGTCGGTACCATATTTAATATGACCTCTGAAAGTTTTGGTACTGCTTTCATTTCCACACTGCCCTTTGCCACCTGGTCTAAAACAAATTCAGTTCCAGGTTTTAAAGTTCTAGCAACTATAATCCCTATTATCCCAGCTATACCTGTGGTAATGAAATAATAAAGCAATGTCTTAACTCCAACTTTTCTAAGTTTTTGAATATCACCCATACTTGTAATTCCGCTGATTATTGAGAAAAATACAAGTGGTACAACAATCATTTTAATGAGTCTTAAAAACAAGTCCCCTAAAGGTTTAATAATTAGAATTTGTTCTTTGAAAATCAAACCCAAAATAATACCTAATGCAAAACCAATAAAAACTTTGGTACTGAGTTGCATCTTTTTCAATTAGATCTCCTCCTAAATTTTACCAAATTAGAAACAAACTACGATTATGCACTTATATGCTTTGTAGAGAACTTAAATTTTAAACTTCAATAGCGCTATTGAACAAATCTAAATTTTCTGGTACTTTTAATATAACATATCTATTTTTAAAATAATAATGATTAATTTAAAAGTTAAATATCGAAATAATCGATATTTTCGAAAGGAGCTATTATGAATTTAGAAAGCCTTGAAACTTTTTTAACTATAGTTGAAACAAGGAGCTTATCTAAAACAGCCGATATCCTACACTTATCCCAATCTACAATTAGTCACAGATTAAGTAAATTAGAGAAGGAATTTGATACTAAACTTATTCAGAGAAATCGAGGAGAACGAGAAATAACTCTTACGCTCGAAGGTGAAGATTTCATAAATATTGCAAAAAGGTGGATGTTATTATGGGAAGAAACTATTAACTGGCAAAAAAAAGAGTTCAAGCTTAAAATCAAGATTGGTTGTTCTGATAGTTTAAATACCTGTGTATTTCCACCGCTATATAAGTCACTCATAAAAAGTTCATCTCCGTTGAATGTAAAAGTTCGTTCACATTGGTCAACTACCATTATAAAATTTGTAGAGAATTATGAATTAGATCTTGGTCTTGTCTTAATTCCTATGAATAATATTAATCTAATTATAGAACCTCTATTCAATGAGAGGTTTGTAGTTGTTTCATTTAAAGAAAAAGGACTAAAAGGAATTGTACATCCGAAGGATTTAGACAGTCTGAATGAAATATATTTCTACCAAGGTCCAGAATATGAAATTTGGCATAACAATTGGTGGGATCCAGATAAAAACAAACCTTCATCAGTTGACACGGCTTCTCTTTTACTTTCAATATTTGATTCTCCAAATTATTGGTCAATTATGCCGATTTCTATAGCTAGATTATTTGAAAAAAAAATGGAAATTAAAATTTCTGAATTGGTCGAACCACCTCCAGAAAGAACTTGTTACAAAGTAAAACAGAGAATACCCAAGCAAATATCATTACGTTCTATAGAAATTTTCGAAGAAAATTTACATGACTATATTAAAAGCGATACAATAAAAAACTTAATTCTTTAAACAAAATGTAATACATTAGATTAATAGAACTATTATTAAATCTATGGTAAAGATAAAAAATATAAAAAAGAAACGACTTTATACTAGAAGTATAATTAAATAAATGTATATTTTTTAAACAAAAGTGGTATTATGCAGGTGATTATATATAATCACCTGCATAATACCACCCAACAAATATTAGTCTTTACGTTTTAATATTCAAGCATTTCTTTTATCATACCAGGTGATTAAGGACCAAATCATCCCTCAGCATTTTTCGGATAGAGCAAGCCTTTAATGGCTCTCCCGAATATCGTAAATCATATCATTAACTACTTACTGATATAATTTCAAATTAGGCTTCTAGTGTAGATATAACCTCCTTAAGCATTTCTCTAATTTTAATATTCTGAGGACATTTTTCTTCATACTTACCACATTCAATACATTTTGCGGCTTGCTTGCCTTGTTTATTTAATAAGGCATAATACATGAATGATCTCACGAATTTATTCTTTAAACTACTCTTCAGTCAAAAAGCTACTTTTCTTCATTCTTTATTTATTGGAATATGATTTTCTCTTCATAACCCCCTCCTTTATGCTAGAAAAGGAAAGTATCGAAACAGAGATAGTGCATGTGGGTAATAAGCTGATCATAGGTTGTATGGCATGTGGTCAATGTTTTAAAAACAAGGATGAAAAATCTGCAATCGCAGATGATAATGTAAATGAATTGATACAAAAATGAAAGAAGCCGATGGAAAGATATATGAATTATAATACGGGATTAACTCTATCAAGATTAAAACTCTTCACTTCATTCATTTTCAATAAAAACACTCCTTTTGTTAATTGTTCTTACCATTCATTGCCATGAAAAACCAAACCCTGAATCTTTGTATTTCCAAAGCGTTCAGGGTCTTATATTGTTTTCTCTTGTTGTGTTAACATACCTTATTATTAGCAAAAAGTTTCCATAATGCAAATTTTAGTTAATATTATCTCTTATCATAAACATCATAAAAATTTGCTAAATGAAAGAGGCTGACTCTCGCCAGCCCAGTTAAACTTCTTTTACAAGTGCTCTACCCAAATATTTTACATTGAGGAATTCCTGAATAAACTACCTAAAACTTTCTATTCAATTGTAATAATTTGGTACTCTTCTAAGTCTCTCATATTGTCTAGTACAAATTCGATATCCTCGTACTTATCATCATCTTCATCATAGAACTTTCCAGTTACTTTTACTAATGACATATCGTTTGGGAGATTGGCATTAATATATACCTGTCTATTAGAGATATCTCCTAGATATTCCACTTCACCCACATCATCCATGTCAACCATATTTATTACTTTAGCCTCATTAAATTTACCAAAAACTGTGAATTTTAATTCATTTATGTACTTTCCCTCGAACTCTACATTAAGGTCGTCTAATTTGTCTTTATTCTTCGAATCAAACAGAGGAACAACCACAAGTCTATATGATGGATAATTGACTACAAACTCCCCTTGTTTGATCGTATAGAAGGTTTCATTTTTAAAGCCTTCAAGCTTACCACTGCTATTCGTATCTGTAGGATTAGAACTGTTACTACTAATATCTGTTAGCCATTCAACATTTGTAATATTCATACCTATTCCACTTGGCGCATTATAGACTAAAGAAAAGTTAATTTCAGTAGCAGTGATTTTTATTTTCGCTGTGTTTCCCTGCTTAACATAATCTGCCTGTTCTTTAGTAATGAAGTTTTCTATAGGTGTTCTCAGGAAACCATAGCTTGGACTATTAAAATCGTAGTTTTCACCTTCGGAGGTAAAACGTATTGGTTTGCTTAGCAACTTCTCATTGGAACTAAATCTAAATTCATCCCACATCTCATTATCATACAAAAGCTCGCCCTCGATGGTTTTAGGTTCCCCAGATAATGTCACAGTAGAATATTCAGAAGTCTTTTCTTTTTCCACTACATTAAATCCATCGATAATCTGTCCTTTTTTCAAGCTTTCAAAGGTATATACGCCATCTTCATTGGCTTGTGGTATACCTTGTGTAGTATCTATAGTTGTTTCACTTAATAGTTCTACATCATATTTGCCAGTAGTCTTGTCAAATATGTATCGTTCTGATTTGGAAAAAATATTTTTTTGAGTTATATCATCTGTTTCTGTATAGTTATACTCAAATAGTAACCAACTATCTTTATCAGTTCCAACTTTATAAGACCTTTCTACCACTTCTCCAACATAGATGATAGAGGTTCCTCCGTTATCCGATGGCATATTGATATGACCTGCAATTACTAAAGCTACTTCTGTATTTACGATTGAGCCTTTTTCCTTGTCTAAAAAGTATATTGCTTGAGAAGTTATACTTGTCCCAGTACCTCCACCTTCATAAAGATGAATTAAGAAATCTCCTTCTTTATAAAATTTTTGAGAATATACAAACTGAGGTTCAATTTGATTCGGAATAGTCGTATACTTGCCGTCTTGTAAAGTAATTATCGCTATTTCGGTAAATGCATAACTTGGACTATCTGAATAACAAATTACGTCTTCATTTCCATCACCATTAAAATCATCATATAAAAAGCTTAGATTATCCGCGACAAAATCTTCCTCCAAAATATTTGAACTATCTGCCATAACTTTATACGTCTCATAAAAATAAGCTTTTAACTCTGCTTCATTATGTAAATCTGCACCTGTTGGTGTATCTGTTGGTTCATCTGTTTGCTGGCTATTTCCAGAACATCCAGTTAACAAAAATATTACCATCACCAATAGTATCCACTTTTTCATTGTTGTTCTCTCCTTTTTTCTATTTATTAAAGCATTATTACTATATATTAAGTTCTAAAACCTCAATCAAACACAACATACCCTTCGAAGCTATCTAAAGTAAAATAATTTAAATTGTACCATACTTTCCCACTGCTGTTTGTATACATTTCTACCCACTCCCTATTGTCTGTAGAGATAAGTTGAACTGTTTCTCCTGCCTTAATAATGCTGCTAGTGGAGTCTAAACTTTTTTCTTTATAAATAGTAATGTCTTTTAACGTAGTTAGTTCGCTACTCGTCATATATGCAGTATTTCTAACTAATCTAGAAATTTTCTCGTCAAAAGTATATATACTTCGACCAAACCACGTCTGTGACATCACATCCAGTCTCGTAGGTGCTTCTATTCCTTGGTTTTCACGAATAACAGCCATGTAATTAAAATGTTGCATATTACTCTCACTATATTCATCAAGAGGAATTATCTCCCCACCAATACAGCCTACATTTACCAAAGATTTTTCACCATTATTCCTTATGGCATAAAAGCTAGTTGTATAATCATTGCTTGGACCATAGTCTATAATGCCTATCATGTTCATATTAGTACCATGTTTATCGCTAAATTTTATTATGAGGAAATAATCTTCTTGAATAAAAATACCTTCTAAGTCAATTGCTTCATAATTGTTTACCAATAATCTAACTTGTCCAAATTCTAAGCCATCATTTTCTTGGGTGATATACTTGATCTTTTCATCTGTTCCGTCATTATCTATATCAAAACTAACTTCTTGATTTGACTCAAACTTATAATAATTGACTTTGTCTGACTGTATTAGTGAATCTGTTGAAGAAGATGTAAAATTTTCATTTATTTTTTCTCTATTATCTTCCGATGACTCATTTGAATTGCAACCCACGTTACTAACAACAAATGCTAAAATTAATATTAAATATAACACTCTTTTCATGTACATTTCTCTTCCCTTTCCATCACTACCTACTTGTAGCAAACCTCCTCGTTCCAATTTTAACACAGTCTGCCTTCCCCATGTGTTTGTGTGTGTTTTTGTATTTACTATTTCTTAGGTGCTATCCATATCCCATCGAATACATTATCTTCAGACGAAACATATGCAAGTAAAGAAACTTCATAATCATCTAGTGTGTTATTAAAATGCTTCTTAGCTCTGACACCTGTCATACTAAAGTCTACACCAAACATACTTATTCTTTCATTCTTTGGAATTGTGTTATAATCTATATTTCCACCTTCATCATTTCTTTCAAGAGCTATGTTTATACTCATTATGTCCGCATTCTCTTTAACTCTATATTCATATTCTGCAACTTCCTCCTTATCAGGATGATATGTTAATTGAATACCTTTAGCTATTTCCACTACATAATCATAGTCATCTCCACCCATAAGAGACTCTTTTGTAGATTTTTGCCCTATATCACTATTTAAAAACTCTTTTTGGCTCATTCCAATACACCCTAAATAAGGAGAGAGATCAAAGTCATAATATATTGTAGGTGTTTTTTCTTCTCTGGTAAATCCTGAGTGAAGTTCAACTTCTTTAATGTCTCTTCCTGACATCCAGCTAGTAAATTCATTTATAGCGCCTTGTTCATCTTCAAACCTAACACAGAAAACAGCATATCCATCACCCATTTCTCTTGCAGTAATACTAAGTTCCGTATCTGTTAGGACATCATATTCCTTTAATTTAATAGCACCAGTACTATAGTGTGCACTCTGAGAAATTACTACATTTTTCACAGTCCCGAAGAAATCAATCTTCCAAGTCATTTCTTTTTCATATTCTTTGTAATCAGCATTTATAATGGCATCTATTTCTTTAAGCAAATTAATTTTTATTTTTCTTAATGACGAAACATCTATAGAATCATTATTAAGGTATGCATATGTAGTTATCATCTCATCGTCTGTATATGTAGTTTCTGTATCTTTAGGAACATTTTCTTTATCTTCTTTGTTTATATGCTCATCCTCACTTCTAGTATTAGATGAAGACTGTTCTTTCTCCATTTCTGCTCTAATCTCTGCTTTTAGTTCTTCCTCCGTTTTTTGTGTAGTTATTTCACTAGAATTTGAACAGCCTACTAACATTAATAATAAAACTATAAATAAAATACTCAATATCCTTTTCATAAGAATCCCCTCTCTCAACTTAGTATAGAATTATCAATTTTCTAAAAATTTATTGATTACATTGTATATTATCACAAGTTCTAAAAATTTGCTAAGATTTTACAATAATACTACTTAAAAAGTCCCTCAAATAAATTTATTTATGGACCATACAATTACTATAAAAGTAACGTTGCCTTTATTTACTATATCTTCATTTAAAATATAGTAAAAAACATATACTATTATCTAGTAGATGCTCTTTACTATACTTAAACACTATTCATTTTCAACAATCTTATTACTTTCCCTCCACAGTTTGCACATTGTCCTTTGATAATTAGATCTATTTTATCATCTTCTATAGAGTATTCAGCTACTCTATCTTCACCTGTGCAATTGAGATATCATACTTTAAGTAGCTTTTCTCTTATATCCTTATGAATTTTCAGCCAATTTAAGTTAATTGATTATTTGTTCATTAAAATTATTTATCCTTCCCATATATCTTTACTACACACTCTACATGCATAGTATGTGAAAACATACATTTCAATAAAACCGCCGTTACTTATGGTAGAGTTCACTGTATCATATTTAAACTTTAATAAATTTGCTCAGTATTTAACTACTTTAATCGTGGCATTTCAACTTCCCATTATATGGATAATGGGAAGTTGCTCTACGTATCTTCTTATTTACTGTTCAGAAAAAAACATACTTTCGGCTTCCTTAAAAATTTTATTATATAGAAAAATATTCTCTGGAAATCCAATTAATTGATAGAACAATGATTCAGCCAGAAAATCATGCTTCTTAAATACTGATTCAAAATGTCTTTCCAACCCATCTTTTTTAAGCATTTCACCTAGAATTTTGATTGTATCTTCATATATATGAGTGTATCTTAATTTCCCAACACTCTCTCTTTGTTGAAAATCTTTTAATGGAAATGAACCATCTGGTTTTACTTTCATTGCCCATTCCTTCAAAACTTTAGATGAGTCAATTATCTCATTTACTGCATTTGATGCAACAACAAAACTCCAAGCCTCATCTAATGTTTTTAACTGGTTGCTTCCAACTTGGGCCTCCATAATATATACAAATAACCTTACCATTAACAATGAATTTCTTCTAACATCAACTGGTATAAAGGATATTAACTTTGCTTAGCATTTCATATATCGGTACTTCCTTTAATTCATTAATAGTCAAACTAAACCTTAACATATTAACTAGGCTAATTAGTCTTTCTTGAGGAACTATAACCACTGGAATTCTCGCTAAACTAATTGCATTCAAGAAATCACCCATTAAATGCTTAGCATTCTTTTGATTTTCTATTTCAATTCCGAATAAATGGAGCGGTCTTTTATTAATATAAGCATTCTCATTATGTTCTTCACAACTTATATCATAAGTTAATCCATGTGACTTCAAGTTTTCGTTGGTGGCTTCTTTAAGTTTCAACTCTAACTCTTTTACAAATGGAACTTGATGCAGTTCCTTGAAAAGGTTAATGTCTTGAGTTAATTTATAAACTCCAATACTTTCATTTGTCCCTCTCGATTTCTTGATTATAGGTGAAAATGTAAGGTCAATTCTTGGAGAATAAATACTTGCATTGTTACCATTCTGGTGACAATCATCTTGTGTATAATAAGTATTTGGTTCAGTAATATCCGATAATAATACATATTCAGGTTCTGACGATCTAAAATATCTTTTTCTATTTGGATAATGCCTCTCTACATAAGAAAACTGTCTATTGTATTCTTCCGTAAGGTTTCTAAATAAAATACTTTGAGTATTTTTCAACTGCTTAAGTTTTTCTATGAAATATTCCTCCATTTTTTCTTGTACTTGCTTTTGAAAATCCTGTGTTAAGCTCATAGAATTCCTCCATAAATGTATTGGATTTGACAGAAAATCCTTCCTCCGTTCACTATATACATATATGCGAAAAAAATTTTTGATAATATAAACTGCCCATTATAGACATTAGGCGTACTGATAAAAGAAACTAAAGCAACTAAAAAAACACTAAATTTATTTATGTATTTCTACATTTTTCCATGTTTTCCTTCTATTTTCAACAATGATTTGTCTATAAATATGTCAAAGTTGAATCCTAACAAAAAAATCTTATAGCGGCAACACAAATCCTGCATTACCTCTTTATTTACTAGTGAAAATTTATATATATACTCTTCATTGTCATAATTCTTTAAAGCTGCACTTTCTACATTAAGAATAGACGGTTTTCTTCTTGACACTCATAGGGGTATCTTTGTATTTGGTGGAAAGTTACTATAAGTTCGGAAATCACCAAAATAATAAATGCTCTAGAAGTTGAAAAACCTCGTTCTTTTGTTAATTGTTCTTACCATTTCAATGTCACAAAAAACAATTGCCTCAGTCCCTGTATTTACAAAGACTCAAGCGTTTATTATTTTTATGTTTAGTTGTGTTAATAGATAACTAACATAGTTCTTGAAATGCGAAGTAAGACCTGTTTTTTATTATTTTAAAAGGAATTAACTTTTTTTTGTAGAAATAGGTACTTATTATTAAAATCTTATTTTTACACAGGAGGATATATTCGTGCATTTATTGATACTTACTGGTATATTTAATTATGTTTCTACTATATTATTATGGTTCACTATGATGAATCTTCATCTTGGGTTTATATACCCCATGGTATACTCAGGATTAATAGCCCCTGCTTTAGCTTTGTTCGTAATTATTTCATCAAACAAGGAAAAAAAAGAAATTCCTTTTTATCTTGGCTTGCTTATAAATATACCATTTTTTATTGCTTTTTTAATTTATGGTAAAATGATCCCTCTTATATTTTAAATGTACTACCTTTGCTATATGTATATATCGCATAATTTTCATTATGCGACAGTTCTCCTTAAAAAATTTTAAATGAACTTGTCATATTCTGTTTTCCTAGCTTCGTTACAACATCCATTTTAATTTTAATATCTTTTAGAAATGTAGAGTGTATTAACATTCTTTAAACTATCAGAATAGATACTAGGAATGAAGGAGCTTTCTTCTTTATTGAAAATATAATCAACAACGGTTGGACTAATTACTGCGTCCTCTACAATAGTAATGTGAAATCCATCTTCTGCTGTAAATACAGCAAAATTAATAGTTCCAAGTTGCAAATAGTTATTATAAAGTTCATAATCCTTATCTTCTTCTTGTACCACTAGAACCCACTTTTGTCCATCATCCCACAGAATTTCTCCATTTGAATCTTTCTTTGCAGATGTATATAGAGCAATTGTTTCTTGAATTTTGTCTTCATTAATATCATATTCATAAGAGGCTAAAAGACTATATTCTTTAGTTTCAAACTTTTCACTTGGAGATATTGGATTCTCCCCTTCTACAGACTTGTCCATTATATCTCCAGATATTATTATTTCTTCCCCACAGTTTATAGTTTCACTACTCGTAGTAAAACCAAGAATTACTAATAGGTTGAATATAAAAATAAATAAAAATATTATTTCTTTAAAAGTATTTTTCATTTGCATACACCTTCCCTCTCAAGACAGTATTTACTATTGAAAGAAGTATTTTAATTAGGATAGTTCTATCTAATACTCCCCTCTACTAACTTCTTATTCCACTTGAGTGAGTAAAATACCTGTTTCTAACATTAATAATCGTTCGTCACATTCTCTTCAATTCTGATATTTCTCGATATTTTCATATAAACTTCCATGTACTATTAGGTTCTATTATAGATAAAAAAAATAAATTCTGTCATATTTATAATCTTTTAATATTAATCTAACCTTGAAACATCTCACTCTTTTGTTAATTATTGATCATTTCATTGCCATAAAAAACAAACGCCTAAGTCCTTGTATTCTAAAAGACTTAGGCGTTTGTTTTTTCAATTTAATTGAGATATATTATTTATTCATTGAATAGATTCATGAATTCAAACTTATTATAGTTAAATAGACCTCTAGAAGTTATCTTTATATATGGAATCACTGGTAAAGACATAAAACTTAGAGTAAGGAATATATCATTGTCTTCTTTATTATTAAATTTTTTAAGTATTGTCCTTAATAGTTTAAGCTCAGCAGCTACTTCCTCCACTGGAGATTCTTTCATTAATCCACCTATTGGAAGCTCTAGGGTTCCCACAACATTACCTTCTTCTGTTATAACTATACCTCCTCCTACTTTTATCAATGTGTTAACTGCAATTGCCATATCTTCTTCCTTTTCTCCTACAACTACAATATTATGAGAATCATGGGCAATAGTTTGTGCTATTGCACAATTTTTAATACCTAAACCTTTTATATATCCTACAAAGTAGTTACATGTTCTTTTGTGCCTTTCAAATATAGCTATCTTTAACACATCTGGGGAATACACTTTTTCTACAAATCCATTTTTCTCTTTAAAACTACAAGTTAAATGCTTAGTAATCAATGATCCCTGAGTAACATCAATTACATTGACAGTACTTCCCTCAGCTTTAACATTAAGCTGTTCTGTGGAAATAGATTCTATATTCATACTGTTATTATAGATATTTGTTTTTTTCATATTAATAAAACTATTAACCTTTTGATCTTTTATATGCCCTATACTTCCATTCTTTATTACATACTCTACATTTAGTTTATTAATATCATTAAATAAAAGAAGATCTGCTTTATAACCTGGAGCTATTGCTCCTACACTGTTCAGGTTATATGCCTTTGCAGCATTAAGTGAAGCTATAGTTAAAGCCATTACTGGATCTAACCCTAGAGCTATAGCTTTCCTTACCAAATTGTCAATGGAACCTTCCAATATTATATCATCGGCATGCTTATCATCAGTACAAAATAAGAATCTATCAAAGTTCAAAGCTGTCACAGCTGGGATAAGCTCCTCAAGATTCTTTGCTGCTGAACCTTCTCTAATTAAGATATATACTCCTCTCTTAATTTTTTCTAATGCTTCTTCCACATTACTGCACTCATGATCTGTTTTTACCCCCGCCACAACATAAGCATTTAAATCCTGCCCTGATAATAAGGGGGCATGACCATCTATTATATACTCCTCAAAATCCTTTAGTTTTTTAATCATATCTTCTTTACATGAAAGTACTGAAGGCACATCCATAACCTCTCCTAATCCTAAGATGTTTTTATGGCTTCTAAATTCTCTTAAATCATTAGCCATTAGTAATGCACCGCTATCCTCAAAAGGTGTGGCTGGAACACAAGAAGGTAACATGTAGTATATATCTATTACACATTGTTCCAATTGATTTATCATAAACTTGATGCCTTCACTACCCATTACATTTGCAATTTCATGTGGGTCGGCTATAACTGTGGTTATTCCCTTTTTAAATAATTCTCTTGTAAAATATGGAGGAGTAGTCATAGAGGATTCCACATGTACATGAGAATCAATCAGTCCTGGTGAAGCATACATACCTGTTCCATTAATTTCTTCTTCACCATCGTATTCGCCTATACCCACAATTTTACCTTTATGAATTGCTATATCTCCCATCTCTATTTCTTGTGAAAATACATTTATTATTTTTATATTTTTAATAACTAAATCAGATTTTATATTTCCTCTCGCGGCATCTATTAAAGAGCAAATATCAGTCATAAGAAATCACCCCACTAAGATTATGTATCTGAAGATTTATAAATATTATCATTATTATCTTATATTTTGTTACAAATTACTAGGTCTTCTTTCTAGCTAAATAGTTAATGTAAGTCTTATAACATAATAAAAATAATCTGCTCCAGACCTAGCAAATCCACTCTCTTTTGTTAATTTTTCCTAGTGCTAGATGCTCTCCTATATTTTCCACTAAACTCATATTAATCATACAAAAAAATCATTACTTGCCAGATACCTTTAACAGAGTTATGCTTAATATAAAGATTATTATTCGAGGAGGACAAGATAATGAAGGTTTTGGCTTTTAATGGTAGTCCAAAAAAAGAAGGAAATACATATCATGCACTTAAGATCGTTACTGATGAGCTAGAAAAGGAAGGTATTGAAACAGAGATAGTGCATGTGGGTAATAAGCTGATCAGAGGTTGTATGGCATGTGGTCAATGTTTTAAAAACAAGGATGAAAAATGTGCAATCACAGATGATAATGTAAATGAATTGATACAAAAAATGAAAGAAGCCGATGGAATGATACTAGGCTCTCCCGTATATTTTTCAGGAGTAGCTGGTACAATGAAATCATTCTTAGATAGGGCCTTTTATGTTTCCACTATTAATGGAGGTTTATTTAAAAACAAAGTAGGTGCATCAATATCTGTAGTAAGACGCTCTGGCGGAATACCAACCTGTGATCAATTAAACAAATATATTAGTTATTCAGAAATGCTAATGCCTTCATCAAATTATTGGAATGTAATTCATGGATCTACACCCGGGGAAGTTCTCCAAGACGAAGAAGGTGTACAAATCATGAGGATTCTGGGTAAGAACATGACCTATTTAATGAAATTAGTTAAAAATGGAAAAGATTCTGTTACAGAACCTACAAAAGAAAGAAAAATTAAAACTAGCTTTATTAGATAAAAATATACAGAACTAGATAATTTCATATTTCTGACACAAAAAACAAGCTTCTTCAGTATAATCCAGTAGGAGATAGATCTGAAACTTCATTGTCAAAGGAAATATAGACTAATTCATCTTATGGAAAGTTATAATTCTCCTTTTTTATCTACTATATCAAGAATTATTATGTGAAGTTCAAAACCAATATCTTATTGAAATATATGGACTTTAGCTCTCAACTTTACATAATAAATAACTTTCTATAAGATGAAATTTCTTATTTAACATTTAACCGTCATCTATCAAAATTACTATTTAAAGTATAAAATCTAATCTAATATAGGACTATATTAGATTAAGGTTGTTGTAGACTCACACATAATGTCATATAAGAAACCATTCGGCTGCTTATATGAACTTCTATTATATTGTACCATTAACAGTCGAAGCTACCTCTTCTAATCTTGATTCCTCAATCATCTCTCTAACAGATTCATTGTTCTTGTTAATCATAACAACCATTGGACTTCTACCAACCTGCGTTACTCTAATAAGAACCCCAAACTTTTCAAGGTATTCTTCATAGCTGCTCCTTGGGGTAATACTGATTATTTTTTTACCCAACTCCTCTAGAAAGTTAAAAATAATTCTAGAATTATTAGGATCTAAAGCAGCATCCCATTCATCCAATAGCAGATATCCACCCTGCTTATCTTCCTTCCCATCTACAAGCTCTTTCACTTTCATGATAGCATACATAATCATCAGAGATACTGCAGCATGTTCTCCACCCGACATTCCATCATCACCCCTGATTTCCCTTAGCTGGGTTGAGCCGTAAACAGCTTGTGAGAAATACAGTTTTAACTGTCGTACTCCTCCATTGTCATCCTTATGTATATAGTCTAGCCTTACAATATATCCGAGTTTATTGACCTTACTGTTCAATATCTCTTGGGTTTTATTTACGGCACTCTTAAGTCTCAACTCCAAATCCTGTTTTCTAAAATTAACAATTTTTTCATTTTTTAATACCTCTGCTTCCGTCTCTTCTTTTTCCTTTTGAGTCTTTTCGCATTGTTGGCTCATTAGCTGGTAATTCTTCTCTGAACTTTCTTGAATAGTCTCCTTTAGGGTTTGAAAAACTGTTGTAAATATATTCTTCAAAGCCCTCATTTCATCTTTGAATTCATCCTCATTGGGAATGACTTTAGGCGCAATATTTAACATATAAACAAAACCATCAAAATCTTTAACATATTTACTTTCTATAGCCATACTAAATTTTGTTAGATACATAGATTTAAAGGTAGGCATATAATCCTTCAGGGTAATCTTATCAAAGTCTCTTAAATCTATTAACCTTTGATATCCTTCCCCATTTTCAAAGGAGTAGCTTAGCTGAGTGCTATATCCTTGAAGCTTTTGCTCTAATGAGTTTTTCTGCTCGTTTTTGGTAGTAATATCGTTTAAGATATTTTGAATACTTGTATTAAGTGCTTTCTTTTCTGTTTCTAAATTCAACTTATCCATTCTAAGATCAGAAAGAGACGTAGTGAGAACATTTTTTTTATCCGCCAAAGGAAGCAATTGTAGAGTAATGCGATTCTCTTTATCAGATTTTTCATTGTATTCTTCATAAAATAACCAATCAACACCCTCCCACTTATCTAGATATCTCTGAAAGCGTTCCTGACTTGCCTTCGCTTCTTCAAAAGACTTATTCAATTTATTAAGTTCATCCTGTAAAATTTTCTCTTGAGCCTGAAGGGTGGATAGATATACTGCTAAATTTTCTTTATCAGTTTTCATTTTTCCTAATTCATCTTTTTTCTTTAATTCCTCCATGGCACTTAAAACCTTTTCCAAAACTCGATAGTTTGTATCAAGAGCCTCTTGGGTAGAGTCAATTTTCTTTTCATTATCTTCGATTTGATTTTCTATGCCGTTTAGGGGTACCCGTAATATAGCGTATGTGTTACTTGTTTTCTCCAATAGTTCTTCCATATCGTATTCCATAGCTACTTCCAATGGCTCTATTTCTCCAAAGTATCTTTTAAGTTCATCAATATTTCCCTTCATTCTAATTTTCCATGATTCCAGCTCTTGCTTGTTATTCAAAAGAAGGGTTATATGAATGGTCAATTTTTCTATCTTGCTTTCCAATTGCTTTATAGTCTCTTCTATTTTCAATGCTTCATTCTGGTTTACAATGAAAAAAGTGATCTGTTCTTCCGTTTTTTTTAAATCCTTCTTGATGCTGATTATGGTTTTTTCACAACTATCTATATACTCCATGTTTTTCTTAAATATAGGAATGTCCATGAGAACTTCATCTTTATGCTTTAGAATCTGATCCTTTGAAGACTCATTTCCAGAAGCTGTTTCTGTAGAAAAGACAGCCTTGAATTTTACTAGATTTTCATGTAGAGGATTTAAACTTTCTGCATCCTTGTCCATTCCATACTTTTTTAAGGTATCGCTATTTAATTTTTCTTTTAATTTCTGTATTTCTTCTTCTATGAGAGCAATTTCTCCGTTAAGCCTTTTTAAATCCATATTATAACCATTAAGCTGTTCTCGATGCTTTCGATTGTAGACAACTTCTTTTTTCACGGAAGCTTGTTCTTCTTCTAGGATTTGTATTTTTCCTTTGTAATCCCGTATTTTTGCTTCCATGTTTTTAATCGTCCAGTCCTTAAGCATCTTACTTAACACAAGAGATGGATCTGTTTCTTCCTTAAAACCTCTTACCCCTACCACATCTCGAATAACTCCATCATCATCTAAATATTCTACTATTCTAACCAGCCACTCACTAGCCCTAAGACCAATGTCTTCAGGAACTTCATCGTTTAGCATTAATCCAAAAGGTAGTTCTACCTTAGATGGTTCAAATTCTTTTAAGGGTATATGGTATTTTGAAGATTTAGGCCTTAATTGGGTGTTTTTAGCATCCACAAAAACAGCATTCTTTATGAGTGTTAGCCTTTTTTCAAGACGTTTTGATTCTTCTAAGTTCTTACTTTTTAATTGAAATACATCATGGAAATAGTATGACCTATCATCTAGAGATTCATCTTCTTCTACGTTTCTAAATATACCATCTTGAAATTCTTTCAATTCTTTAGAAGCAGATTTCTTTTTATTTCTAAGCTCTGACAGTTTAACTTCCATTTCCTTTTCTTTCAATTCAAGACCTTCAATGACCTTTTGATATTTCTCAACATTTATAGGAAATTGCGAAATTAATTCAGATATTTCTGTTCTTTGCTTGTTTTTGTCCCCCAGGATATTTTCTTTAGTTTGTATACTTCCGTCCATAAAGGTAATCCTTTTTTCAAGGAAGCTCCTTTCTTTGTTAAGAGCTGGAATGATTTTCTCTAAAGAAGTATACACCCCTTGCAGTTTGTTTTGATACTTTTTAAAGCTCTCTTTAACATGTGAAAGAAACTCTTGTTGTTTTGTCTCATTCTCTTTTAAAGAGGCGAACTGTCCTTCTAGCTCTCTTAGGGACATACCCTCGATTTTTGACATATACACAACATATTTATTTTTAGCAGTCTCTTTTTCTGCTTTGTATTTATCTAAGCTAGTATTTTTACGAGATAAGTCTCCAACTACGTCATTTAGGTTATTTTTATTTTCTGCCTTCGCTCTTTGAAGTAAATATAGGTAAGTACAAACCGTCTCAATAATACCGGCTTTCTTTTCTTTTAAGGATTTCACCAATTTATGCATTTCTTTAATTGCAGTTTCATTACTATCAGCAATACCAAGAAGCTCATAATCTGACTTGTTATCTTTTACAACCAGATCTGCCTGAATAATTGCCGTATTAAGTTCCTCTATTCTTTTATCTAGGTTAGATGCATTTGTTCTTTCTTCGCTTAAGGTAATAACATTACTGTTTTTAGCTTCTTCCTTTTTCCCAATACTTTCTTTTAATTGTTCTACCTGTTGTGTAAAAGATTTTACAACTTCAGCCACCTTTGTTATACTAAGTTCTTTACTGTCTAGTAGATTTTGACTTTCCAATTCTTGAATAAGTCTTTTGATGTCATTAAATTTCGATTGGTTATCATTCATCCAGATTTTTATATCTTCGAGCTGTATCTTTAAAGCATCATAGTCTTTTTCCGTATTGATTTTGGCTTTTTCTGTTTCTGTTATATCTTTCTCCAACTGAACAATAAACTGTATCAATTCACCTAGTTCATTGGAAAGATCCTCGTGTTTTTTGGAAATCTCTTTTAGTTCAATTTCCAATGCTTCTATATTTGATGTTAGAACATTCACCTGTTCAGTGGCAAAATCATTTAATGCCTTGTTACTAACAAACAATTGCTCAGCATTTCTTTTTAAGTCCTCATCTCTTCTGGCTTTTCGGTCTGCTTCAACCTTAACCTTGCTTTTCCCAATTTCAAGCTTGGATAAATTTAGTTCTAAATTATCTAAATCTTCTTTTCTTTTCTTATGCTCATTTTCTATTTTATCTAACATCACGATATCGTTATCATACTTTAGCATAGCTGCAAACCTTTCAAATCTTTCGTTGTGATTCACCGCTGTAAACTTGTTCGTTGCCCCTTGTTTCCAGAATAGGAGATATTTTTTAGGAGAAATTCCTAATTTTTCAAGGTGTCCGTCAAATTCCCTTAAGGATTGGTATTTTGACACATTAGAAAATTTTAAAGGTTTTACGATTTCTAATTCAGCTAAACTGTTGCTGTCATAAATCTCAAAAACTTTTTCTTCTACATAATGCTGTTTTATATCACCAACTACCTTAGAGAATCCCCTAAACCTTGCAACAATCTTTATAAACTTAGAATAATCCTCTAATGCGCCGTCATTGTAAAATAAAATGTAACCCTTAAATATCCAAGGCTCTTCCCTTGTGTAATCTTTATAGCTAGAAATCAAATCCTCAGGGGAAACATCCTTACTCGGAGCATTTAGGATACTCATAAAGACAGAAGCGATAGTTGATTTTCCCGTACCATTTAGTCCTCCAATTAGGACATGACCCTTGTGATTATACTCAATATCCTCAATTGTTGGAAGCCCTTCTTCATTTTTGATCTTCACAAAGTTCAATGAAACCCTTTGAAATTCTCTAGCATTATGAAAATTCATTTTAATTGGATATAACATCTTCTACACCCCTTCTTTTTAGAATAATTCAAGCTGTGTGGTTCCAATAAATTCAGGTTCTTCTCTAGGAGCAATACTTCTTCTAAAAAATTCAAGAACTGCTTCTAGGCTATAATTTTTCTGCATAATTACATTTGAGACTCTATTAAGAAGAAGGGGCGTAAGAAATGCTTCTCCTGTTTTTGTAACTTTATAACCTGTATCTATTTCTTTAATCAAGCAGTACAGAAGCAGTGGATCCAATGAAGTCCTAATTTTACTATTGTTTTTTTCGGCAACAGCAGAATCTACTATATCTTGAAGTTCAGACATAAGAGTATATTCCTTATTTAAAACTTGCTGATTATAATAAATCAACATTAAAAGCAGGATTGATTTGCTTTTTATTCTACCTAAAACTCCTGCTGGGTCAGCTGTTTGAATGTAAACATAAGAACCCAACACATCATCATAGATAATCTTCGCTGGAACAACTTCTTCCTGAAGATATACATTGCAAATACCCACAAAGTCATCTAGGTCTTTAGTGTTTTTAAGCCCCAAGAAATTCTTAAGTTTTTCAGGGGAAATACCAATCATATTTCTATGAAGCAACACATTGGATGTGGTTGCGATGTACTGTACCGCTTTTCTTTGTCTCGGTGTAAGTATATTTTCCAAGTAAAAGCACCTCCCTATAATTTCTTCTTGTATTTAGAGTAGTCATATTCTTCGATAACCTCTTTCGGGGGGAATTTAACCAATTCCTTTCCGGTAATAGAAGGATATCCTAGTATCTTAATAAACCTCCATCCCTCTGGCAATTTCTTTGGCAAAGGAACGTCATCGGTTTGAATCATTAAAAGACTGAATTTGTTGAGGTAGTGTATAAAATCCATAAACACCGTGGCGAAGAAATACTGTTCCTCCGTATCCTCACACATCATTTGTATCCATTCGTATATGGATCTTGTTTCTCCTGAATGGGCAATGGCTTTATCATAAATAAAGGCAAAGACCACCGCATATCTTGCTCTGCTAATTATAGAAAATTCCTTTTCTATTTTTTCTAGCTTCTTTATATCTGTGTAATTTGGTTCATCAAATTCAATATCCACATCAAATTCCTCCGAGGACTTTCTAACACTAAATCCAAAGTCCTCATTATTATCCACCTTATCTATAACACTCCATATATCCTCATTTGATATTGCTCCAAATATCTTATTAGGCACATACATCATAGGCTCTGCACTGTCCATACTTAAAGCAATTTCATATGCAGACTGAACTACAGCGTCTTGTTTTAAAAATTCATCTTTAATTTGGGATACTAAATTGCTATAAAACAAGGCTGGAGATATGGAAGAGTGTACAACTTGAGACGTGGAAGCTTGAATAGCTTTAATAACTTCCCCCAATCCTTCTATGCTAACCAATGTAGCTTCTTGGATAATTTTATCTATGTTTTGGATCCTAAGTCTAAAATTATCAATTTTGTCTGTCATCTTCTCAGTTGCCACATATTCTTGGATTATACCAATGGTCTTTTCTATAAGTTCTTGTAGTTTTCTGATCTTCTCCAACGCATTACTTTGATTCACATAATCTAAAAGATTTTCCTTTATCTCTTCCGTTAAAGTTCTTAAGGTATGGACAAGATGGATGAATTCCGAACTATTATCTATATCCATGGCCTCACGGATTTTAAACTCTAAACCTGCCAACTCAGTAAGAAATATGACCTTTTCAATACTGTCCTCCTTTTGATGGTAGGCAAACATATTGGAGATAAAGTTAAACAATACAGAGAACATCCTTATCCCAGCAGTTGAAACGGTATATCCGCTTGGAGAGGCTGTGATGTATTGAAAATCCACAAGCCTCATAACAACCAAATGAACCAGTTCTTCGTGGGGTTCCCTTCCAAATCTACTCATAAAGCGATTGGTCAACTGCTTTTCATTTTGGATTTTTTCATTTGTTGCAATAATTGACTCATAGATCAGATATATAATCCTGAAAAAATCTATTTGCTTTTCAAAGTTATTGTGACTTCCATACAAGAGATTCAATAGTTTAGTCAAGTTAGACATATCATTTAAACTTTGTCTTAGACTTTGTTCATTATTTTCGGTTCCCTTTAAAAATGGTAGATAATTCACTAAGTTACTCCCTTCCCATGGTTAATAAGTCCATAATTTCTGTCAAATCCTTTAGATAATTTTCCTGTTCTGTTACTTTTCCTGTATTCTTAAAGCTCTTAAAGTAGTTTTTTGCTTCTAGGAAATCCACCAATGTAAGCCTATTGTTCTTAAGAACAACTACCTTAAAACTCTCAAACCCAATAGTATATAACTTCTTAACCATCGATAGGGCGTATTCGTCAAAGTCTGTCCAAACAATTAATTCTTTAACCCCTGCTTCTAACCATTTTTTACATAAGTAGTATTGAGAAGATCTAACTTGTCCATCAAAACTTAACATCACTATATCTTTTCTGGTATCAGCAGAAATATGTTTAATTAACTTTCTAAGCATTGCCCTATTTTCAAAAAGATATAGTTTTTTAATATCTTTTCTATCTATAGATTCAACACTAAATACTTCTTCGCCTGTCAAATTGCTTCTAAATTCAGCTTTCTCATAGTCAAAGTTTCCAAACGAAAAGTTTATTCTACATCTAGCACAAAATTCTATAAAATACTCTCCTGATACAGTCGTTAAGCCAATTTCATCTGTTGTGGAGTTTAAAATCAATTGTAAATCCTTTATATATTCATTTCTTTGATTATCAAAAATCTTTGTTTTTAGCTTTTCATCTTCACTACCAATGGAATTTAAGCCTATCTCTTTCCAGTCAAAAAAAGGACTTTGAGAAGCAGTGATTAATACAGCAGTTAAAAAGTCTATTCGCTTATTAACCTTAAGTGTCCCATGTAATTCTTCTAAGATACTCTTTCTTAGAATTTCAAAAGTAGGATGGTGATAAGGGTTTTTAAGTTCTTTAACTTTTGTTAGATACTTTTTATTATTAGTCCTCTCCTTTTCTAACTTCTTGTCATCTTTATCGGCCCATAGCCTCTGCAATGAAACGGAAGGGATATAGTATTCCTTGCTTACTTCTATGCCCCTGGACTTGTACTCTATCACCTTAACAATAAATCCATCTTTTATAAAATCTGAAAGTTTTTGTCGAAACTGAATTCCAGAAGAGATATTTAGAAGCTTCTTAAAATCGGATTCCGTTCTACGCTTCCATTGTTTCTGAAAGACAGAAGGAATGCTTCTAGGTTCACTATTAGATAAAATGAAAACCTTAGTTTTGTATATTACTATTTGTTTTTGTTTCTTAACTGGCATATGTATTAACCCATCATTTTCCAAAATCTCATTTTCATCTATTGTTTCATCTTTAAGTATATAATCTTGTAGATAATCTAAAGTATTCATATACTTACCCCCATTTTTCAGTTTCTATGTATAAAAGAAATGTTAGTACCTTTTTTAGGTATTGCCTCTAATTACATGGTAATTTGTTCCTACACGAAGGATACCTTGTTTTCTTATCACAAGTATCACACCATCAATAATAAAGGAATATTTCAAGCCTGTGACCCCTTTGCTTTTCCTATTTCTAATTTATGTTATTCCTCAAGAATAAAACCAGTATTCATGTTTATTTTATCTAGCAATCCATCTACTCTTTTTCTGTTGGCAAAAACACGGTAGTATGTTCCACTGGTCTTATCATATAATTGATGTATTTTCCAGATGATACCATGAAACCATGTTTTATTGCCTATGAAAGCATCATCAACATATTGGTATGTATTGCCCCTGCCTATATATAGAATCTTGTATCCAGACTGATAGTGCATGGAAACTTCTGATATTTCAGTTATTCTCTCATGAGTAATATCATTATTTTTATACCAAAAAGAGTTCTCAAACTCTTCATGTAACTCTTGTATTACTTTAGTATCATTATAAGTTCTGTTAGAGTCTAAGATATAAACTACTTCTGGCAGGTCATTTGAAATAATACCCCTAACATTTTTTGGTTCCATCACCATATCTGAAACCAAAAATATCATAACCTCTGTCAATATCACTAAGGCTAATACCTGCAAACATATTTTAATTATACTATGTTTATATTCTTCCTCATCCTGAAGTGTGCTTTCAATAAAAGTAAGAATTTCTTTTCTTGACTCATAGTTAATCCACCTTTTGAAGTTAATATTATAAATCTTCTTATTTTCCCAGACAGCATCCTTTTCTTTTAATTCTATTTCTTTCATTGAATCTGTAGTAAACCTTATTTTTTTATCTTCTTTATTACGTCCTAGCTTTAAGCACTCTATTTCTCTTATTCCTGTCTCTATAAGATTTTCTAATAATTGTGGTTTTTGACTGTGAACTCTAAACTCTACTCCAAAATAATAGCTTATTAGAGTATATAAAAGTAAAATTGCAAATACGCTAATAATTAGTGATTGGATATTATCAAATACCTGATTTAATAAACTAGCGATTATACCAAGGTTTGCTAACCCTAATATTGTATTAGAACTTTTTCTGACACTCCCATGCCTTAAGGCATGGGGTTCTTAGATACGTTAACTTCTTCTATACTTTCATATCTACAAAGTAGCCATTACAACATATAGAAACTAATTAATTTCTCTAAGACTTTCACTATCAATAATTCCGATGAATTAATTAACGATAGTATAAGGCTCATGTCTAAACCTATTTTAAGTTATATCCCCATACTTGATATTGATTTACTTTCATTATTTTTGATTCTATCAATTTCTTTATCATGAAGTTTCTTAAAATTATCAAATGTTTTAAAACACTGTTCTCTATCAATTTCCTTCAAATTGCTTCCTACATTCATAATTAAAAATGCACTGTATAAGTCTCTTTGAATCTTTAAATCTTTAAATTCATTCCATCTTTCACTCAATTTTTTCTTAGTATATTCATCCTTTAAATGATTGTATTGACTAGCTCTAACTTTAGTAGTGTCTATTTTATATAATTGTTCACCATGCCATTTTAGTTTATTATCTATTATAGTCAACAAGATACTAGGTGCTTTGTTTGCTAGTGATTTACCAAATCTTTTCTTTTTATTAATTTTTCCTGTCTTTTCATTTATGGTTATCTCTTTACTTCTTTTTTGTAACCCTTTATAATTCATTGTTTCAACTTTTATAATATTTCCTTGTTTTAATATGTAGCTAGCAAGTCTATAATGACTTTGTTTTCTTATATCTGCTTGTTTTCTTTGTATTTCTTTTAATTTATTTTGAGTTTTATTATATTTGTTTGATTTTAACCATTTTAGCCCGATACCACGTTTTATAGTTCCATCTTTGTTATAATTATCAGGATTGTTAGCTCGTCTTTGTCTGTCTAATTTTCTTAATAATTTTCGCTTTTCCTTTTCCATATTATTAACTTCTGGTGCTAATTCTAGCAGTTTAGTAGAGTGTTTACTTGATATTGCTATTGTTTGAGTTCCTATATCAAGTCCAACATTTCCTTTACCTATATTGTTTTTGATTTCACCTGTTTCTTTATTTATTTTTATTGGTGGTATCCCCTCTAAAATTAATTGAATATAATATTTGTACTTGTCATGAATAAATTTTCTAATTATCCTACAGTATTTAACCTCATTATCTAAAGCCATCTTTGCATATTCGTCATTCTTCTTTACGATTACTGGTATATCTAATTTATTCCAACATATTTTATTATCTTTATACCTTATTCCAGTTTTATTTGATTTTCCTTCTAAACTGTTCATTTCTCCATGCTTTTTAAAATAAACTTTTTTAGACTGATGAAACATCAAATTTTGAAAAGCATTAAAACATCTGGTGGCTATCTTTTGAGCTGTGAAACTATCAATGTTACTTTTAAAATGTTTCTGCATTGGTTTAACATAATTATGAAGTGAATATTCTGTCAAACCATATTTTTTATTTAGTTCATTAAACTTTTTATTACGTTCTTTTCCTTTATTCATCTTAGATATTGTTTGATATTCCTTACTTTGTTTTAAAGAATTATATCTTTTATATAATTCTCCTAGACAGCTATTGTAGATATTTCTACCAATTTCTAATCTCCTATCTAAAATTTCTTCTTGAAATGGCTGTGTTTTTAATTTCAGTGTTAGAATAAAGTTTGACAAAATACTCACCTCACTTTCTAATATCCCTTTTTTTGACTCTCTACATATTTTTTTATTGTATCACTGCATAGTTTTAGTTCTTCTATAATTATTTTCCATATATTTATATTATTTCATTTTGTATATGTTATCGATAAATTTATACACAAAATTTCAATTCACATTGAAAGTGCTATCCACCCCTCACCTAAAGGAGTGGGCTTTCCGCACATCCTTGTAAAAAGCTTTCTAATATTCTCAATGCAAATTTAACCCCCCTGTAAAACAAACCAAAATCTGCATAGTCCTATAATACTTTAAGATTCTTTTTATTAATTTTAAGCTTAACTTATAGAAATCTAATAAAAACTTTTATGGTTTCTTGTTCTGACATGGAATTCCAACTTGACATAAGCCACACCCTATTTTATAGTCACCTCTTTCAATGTCTGATGGCCAATATTTTTGAGAGAAGACAGTTTCATAAGCATCGCAATCATTTTTATTGTGCCCTTCAAATGTAATTGCATTGACTGGACAGCGATTAATACAAACACCACAGCTTCCATTTTTGTAGTAGAGACACCATTCATTATGAGAATTATATGGCCTCTCGGTTGGGGTAAGAGGAGCTTCGATTATCAACGATGAAATACGGACCGCCTTTCCCTTTTCTGTAATGAGCCCATCAGAAAGCCCAAAAGTTCCTAATCCAGCAAAATGAGCAATATGTCTATGAGACCATTTTGAAGCCAGACCTAAAGATTCTGATACTTCTACTTTAAATTCTGACTGTAAATCAATAGAGACACTTCGTATACCTAATTTTTCTAATCTATTTATTAATTTTGTACTAAATTCCTTCATTAACGGTTCCCACTCCCCTCTGGAAACAATCCACTCTCTTGAAGGGCATTTTGTTTCTTTTTTCTGGCTTCGCTTTGTTTCCATTGTTTGAGGGAACACCATAGATATTACTCTTAGACTTTCTTTTGATACATGTTCTGGATATTTTAATCGAAAGACTTCTACTGGATTCCAGTGAAACTCCCCTATGTGTTCCTTTAGAAAATCATAAAATGGGTCATCCCCAATTGCTATTCCTATAATAGGCCTTTCCCACATAGGTGAATTTGATTTATCCAAGGTTGAAAAGTTATTTTTTTCTAATGAATCAAATATCTCATAAATTATTTGCTCTATATTATTATTATAAATTTTAATAATAATCTCCCCCTTCTTAATGTTTTATTGAGTGAAAATATAAAACATTCTTTATGTTTAATAGAATATTACTATAATTAGAGTAAATTTTCAAATTGTATATCCTTTCTTAAACCATTCATTTTATATGGGATTTTCTCTTTTCTTCACACACATCACTATAGATTAAATAAAGTTAAAGAATATCTCAATGTATAACCACCTATTATTCCAAGCAAAGTACTAAAAAGAGTTCCTAGTAGGTAATATTCTGCAAAGTCTTTATCATTTAGCAAATTGAAACGAGCTAATGATTTAGCAGCTAAAATAAAGGCAATTGAACCTATTGAATCATTCAAAATAAAAGTAATTATCATGATTCTTTCTAAAATACCAATATGTTTACCAGAGGCATTACTACTTATATTAACGTTAGATGAAGGTGGTGAAAAGAAATCGAGATATTTCCGAATAAAAATGGCCCCACCAAAACCAATACTTAAATATATAATGGAAGTAAGTATTATTGTATTTATTGAGGGGATAATTATTTTAGCCGTTTTTAGATTTGTATTAACTATTTCAAAAGAACTGAAAGCTGCTATATTTTTAGGTTCTATAAGATTGGTAACCCATGAAAATAAAAGATTATTTATTTCAAAGTTGAATTCTTTCCATAAAGCTAGAATTATTATTATATGGATAATTTGATCTGTTACAAAACAGATTAAATCAAATAACTTATTTTGAATATCTATGATAAAACATTTTAGATAATCTATTGCTATATGAATTGAAGTAATCAATAGAGTATAGATTAGTATTGTTTTTAGATTATAAAATATAAGTAATATAAACAACGAACTAAAAATAATTAATCCGTGTAATAGAAAACCTAAAAACTGTTTATTGTTTTTCATATAAACTATATTGTCACTTTGTAAACAAAAATCAGCAATTACATGTGCTAATACAGATAGTAATAGAACTGTCATAAATCAACCCCCTAAAGGTTAAATTTTATCAATGATATTTTTAGATAGGCTCTCTTCCCCAGATAATGCAATATCAGGCTCTAAACCCTGATATGTTCAACATCAGGGTTTAGAGCCTGATATTCAAAAAATTATCATAAAGTCGCTAAGATTATAAATAAGATAGGAGTGCACACAGATTTTTTTCTGCATCATTTACTGTATTCCAATTGGCTTTTATACAGTGCTCATTAATTGTTTGAGGGGCTAATTTTAGATTTTCTGATGCCTTCTGGTAAGTTCCTGCCTTTTCATATGCATGTACAGAATCCCATTGTATATCTGACCATGAATTTGTAATAACATCAATAAGTGAATATATAGTATTAATAGATAAATCTAAAAAGTCTTTATTAGTTAATATATACGTATGAGCTAACTTTTTTCTCTTTTCTAAACTATAAATATAATCTAAAGACTGTCTTGCTAAATGAAAGGATGAGCCATTCATTTCCCATGAATTGTTAGTGCTCAATCTATTGTCATCTATAGCCCCTATTCCAACTCCGATTCTTAATTTATAAGGACGACATGAATATCTTAACCATCTTATAAGGATAGGCAAATAGTTGTAATTATCAATCACAGTTTGAATTTCATCACCTCTGTAGCATCTAAATGGACTAATAGTAAGTACATTCGAAAAATCTTCATTTAAGGAATGAAGTTTTTCTTCTAATTTTTCCTTGGTAATCCCATATTTTTTTGAATCTATTATATCAGCAGTAATAACAATATAGTTTTTAATGAAAATCACCTTCTTGTAATTTATTTTTAAAGAATAGAATCAAATATTTCTGTATTTATTCTTAATTTATCATAGATAATTTTGTATTACTATGATAATTATACTTTAATATAACATTACTTATTTCTATCACGCCTTTTAAAATTCCTGCAAGAACGTTAATTTTTATGTCGAATATATAAACGGTAGTTCGGAATAATTTATGACAATTTTCATCATTTCTTAAATTATGTCGAATTATATAAAATGCTTTATTCGACATAAAAATACTCCTACTTTTAACGTGACTACTGAACAAATCAAAATAGTATGACAAACCCTTAAAAATGTAATTCCAGGTGTAGCAATCATCTTAGTATTTTAGTAGTGTTCAAGATTCAGGATGACAAAAACAAAGATTTTTTTCAGTGTTCTATTTTAAACAAAAGTATTTTATTATTGAGATAAAACTCAAGTGTTCGGTATACATAAATTTATTATGTATACCGAACACTGTTATACTTTCTGATCTATTTTAAGTCCTCTTTATTTCTCTTGGTTTCTGTATGTAGATACGATTTAAAGTCTTAAAACACATAATAATTTTATTTTAGTCTATATGCATATATCTTAAATTACATTCGTAATTCTTTCTTTTTTTAATTTCTGCCCTTGATTACTAAAAATGCATTCAGAATTATTCCTAAAGTAAACCCTTTTATATCTGTATTACTTTCTGGTAAGCATATTAAGATACCAGATATAATGCAAAGTGTTCTTTCTACTTTGTTAAGATCTACACCAAGATATCCAGCCAATCCTATAGTTAACATAATAGTGCCAAATGCTAATGTACCAATTGCAATAACTATCTCAAAAAAAGATCCTATTAGAAGGACTCCTGGCTGATATACGAAAATAAATGGTGCGAAAAATGCACACATAGCAAATGCAAAAGCTTTCCATCCTGTTTTCCATGAGTCAGAGTTGGCAATTCCAGCTGCTGTATAAGAAGCCACGCATACTGGAGGGGTAATCTATGCAAAGATACCAAAGTAAAATATGAACAAGTTTGCAGGTAATACCTGAATACCTAATTTTAATAGAGTAGGCATAAATAGCACATATGCAGTTAAATATGCTGAAACTGTTGGCAATGCCATACCTAGGAGCATACATCCAAACATAGTAATCAGTAAACCAATCCAAAGATGCTCGTTTCCAACTGACGAAATAACAACGGACATTCTTGCTGCTAGTCCGGACATTGTAATAATACCAACAATAATGCCTGTTCCAACAAGGGGCATACCTACTGTAGCAGTTCTTTTTGCTGCGAGCATTATCATCTCAAAAACTTCTATTGTACTACGTCTTCGTTCTTTTTTATCAATATAGTTTAAAAGAAGAACTGAAAAAATTCCATATAATGCTGATCTTTGAATTGTGGCCCCTAAAGCCATAGACCCTATTAATATTGCTATAGGTTAAAGGAAGCTACTGCTACTTTGGCTGGTGCAGAGACATCTTTAGACTTTACTCCTGCCAACAGGTCAAGATCAATAAGAACCTTTTCACATGAGCCACCTGAGAACAGACCACCAAAAAGCATCATCCAAAACAAGAATCAAAATCAGGCTCTTCGATTCCTAGACTTATAACTTCTTTTCCTTGAGCTTTTAACTTCTCTACCTCTGAAAATATCTTTCTTATGGGCGAAAATGGAATTAAATCAAGCTTTTCTGACTGTTTAATCGCTACTTATAACCTCCTGCACATTTTAGTTCAACTTTTACCAATGAATACTTTCAAGATTTTTATTTGTAATTCTTAGTAATAAGGTCTTGATATACAGATCCATCAACAACTGCTTCGATGATTACAGGACCAGCCTCGCCGAAAGTGTTAACTAAGGATTGCTTCATTTCGTATCTATCGCGAGCTTTTAATACTGGGACACCTAGGAAATGATCTGCATTGAAATACTCACCTTTAGTGACAAAGGTACCATATTGTTCAACTTCCTTCCATCCCTGTTTAACTTTTATTAGGCTATAATCACTGTCAACAAATACAACAATTACTACATTTAATCCTAATCTTCGTGCAACCATAAGCTCCCCACAGTTCATTATGAATCCACCATCTCCTGTTACGCATGCCACAGTCCTTGATGGTTTGCATAGTTTAGCACCAATAGCTGATGGTATTCCGAAGCCCATGGAAGACCAACCATTTGTCATTAGAAATTTTCCAGCTTCTACTTTCCATAATTGGCCTAGTAAATGTAGATGAGCTGCCACATCACTGGTCAAAATCCCATCATTTGGCATTACTTCTCGTAATACGCTAATAGCGTCAGAAGGATTAAATCCCTTTGTCTTTGGTTTTATAGCTTCAAAAACTTTTACTTTGTTCTCTTGAACTTCCTTAATATCCCAGGCAAAGCTAAATAACTTAAGTGAATTTAGGTATGCCATGGAATAGTTTACTCTTCCTAGGATTTCACAAGCAACATCATATTCAGATGATATATCCACAGGTTCCATTTCTATATGAATTAGTGGTACTTTTTGCATCCAAGCTTCATAGTTGAACACTATGGAATCGTAGCCAATACCTATAATTAAATCTGCATTTCTATATATTTCAGCTACTTGATCACTTTTAGCATGGAATATAACTCCCACATAACATGGATGATCTTCAGGAATAATCTCTTTTGCCATAGGCGTCACAACCACAGGTATATTATTTTTACTTGCAAATTCTCTAATTGATAGATGTAATCTATTCCATTATTTCTCATGGCTTCCATATAGGGAATGGAAGGTCCACCCGGTATACCGAATGCATATCTTACTCCCATTGCACATAGTGATTTTATCAGTTCTTCTGCTATTTTTGCCATTTTTCTCATCCTCTCTATAATAAATCTTTTTTATTATCTTGAAAACTTATAGCCTCTATGAATGTTTATTAAATCTCTTAATACAGATGCAGCTGCAGGAGTAACTCCTGAGGCTCCTCCTATTACTGTTAAATCTCCTAAGGTATCTGAGGTATATCTTACGGCTTTATTTTTACCTTCTACCCCATATAAAGGATGATTAGAATCAAGCTTTTCAAGCTTAACATTCATCTTTAGCTCTTCCTCAATCTGCTCAGTTTTTCCAACTAATTTTAACTTCTTACCTTCTGCTGTAGCCTTCTTTATATCTTCAGGTTTAACACTTGTAATTCCCTCAACACTAATATCATCTAGTGTCTTATCTAGATTTAAATGAACTTTGGTCAGTATAAGAAGTTTTGTAGCTGTATCCCAACCCTCTACATCTAGAGTAGGATCTGTTTCTGCAATTCCAAACTCTTGGGCCTTTTTCAAAGCTACCTCGTATGTAATTCCTGTATCTTCCATCTCTTTTAGGATAAAGTTTGTTGTTCCGTTTAACACTCCCTCAATAGATAGAATTCTTGACCCCGCCATATCAATCATTCCACCATTGATAGACGGTAGTGCTCCTCCAGTGGTGCATCCAATACCTAGCTGAACATTATTTTTTACTGCTAATTCATTTAACTTCTTATATGCTAATAATATAGGTCCTTTGTCTGAGGTAACTACATTAATACCATTTTCCAAAGATTTTGAAATAAATGTCATTCCTGGCTCCCCAGTTTTCTTGTTAGTCGGAGTCATTTCAATAACTACATCTACATCCTTATTTGCAAGCATCATATCAAAGGTTACTTCCTCGCTACCGCCCTTAGGATATTTAGCCAAGTTCCTCTCATTTTTAGAGAATTCAAGTACGTCAATATAGTCAACTCCATCGGGGTTATAAATACCTCCACCTAAATCAATAATATAGTTTACCTTGGCGTTAATACCTTCACCAGCTAAGTATTCTTTCTTGTCATTTAATAGCTTTAAGAAGGCTTTTCCTACACTAACTTTATATCTACAATTACGAAGTAAGTCTATTATTGATGTTCAGAACTCTCCTATTTCCACCATCCTTTTCGTTTAATTTAGATTAACTTTCACATAAATAGAGTGCTGCCTAAGTTAGCATATAATAGACACAATATTTTCTGCCATCTTTCCAAATCCTTAATTATGACAAACTTCAGCACCTTTTTGCTTGCCTAGTCCAATTGCAAGCATCTTCATTAACCCGCTTTCATACTTTCCTGTAAATCCCACATGAGGTTTAATACGGTTTATAATAACAATCCCATCAGCCTCATTAGCAAACTTATCAACAAAGACTGGCAAGCCACTATCCGTCACCCCAATTTGAACAACTTCCATTGTAGCTCTAATAGGTGCCCCACAAAATTCTTCTGTAATACCCATCCCATGGAGAACCTTTGCCTGCCCCTCTGCATTGCTACTCCCATGACTTCCCATGGCAGGTACTATAAAGGGTTCCCCTCCTACGGCTTTAATCATGCGAACAATTTCTTTGGTCATTACTGCAATGTTTGCTACCCCTCTGCTTCCCCCCGTTATGGCTATTTTCTGTCCTGGTTGAATGGTTGAAAATAGTCCCTTTTCATTAATTTGTTGATTAATTTCCTTTTCAATATCTTCGATAATAGGTCTAGGAAAAATCTGTCTAATTTTTGCAAACTTAGGTATGGTAACGTCATCAAGCAGTTGATAAAAAATATCCATTTTTTCAGTCCCCTTTCATTTCAAAACGAGAGTACTGGGAAAAAACTCTCATATAAAACGTCTCTCTTATTAATGCAAATTTCATGCCATGTATAACCAACCTATAAGTTAATAAATTTGTATTAATATATAAAAAAACAATGGCCCATGGATATTCTTGGTATCTATCCATGGGCCATTTGATATTATACTTTTTATTATTGTCTTATATTTTTTATGTCTACTATCTCTTTACTAGAATATTCTTCCTCAAATACAAAGCATTCTCTTTCATCATCTTTTACTATGATCTTATTTTATACTACATTACTATTAAGCATTGCTTTGAAAACTTTAGAGTAATGCGTCAAATAATTCTCTCCTTGGACTAGGGATAACTACTTTATTTACCAATGTGCCAGAATCCATGGCAATTCTAGCACCTGCTTCCACCGATTCATTTACTGCACTTACATCCCCTGTTAATGTAATAAAAGCTTTTCCTCCTACTCCCAGTCCCAAACGTATATCAATTAAATCTACAGAAGCTGTCTTTAATGCTGTATCTGCTGCAATAATTGCTGTTGCTACACTGAAAAACTCTAACACTCCCAATGAATTTAGTTCATTAATCTTTGATACCCCATTAATTGCATCAATCAACTGATAATGCACATTTGGGATCACTAGATTATCAACAATAAATTCTCTTCCTACTTCTATTCCTGTTTCTACGGAAGCATTTACAGCAGCTACATCTCCCGAAATTAATACTATATATTTTCCTGGACATATTGGCTTTGTTTGTAGTAATTCCACCTCAGCAGCTTTTGTCATATAATCTGCAACTTCTATACCTTTGGCGATACTATTTAGTTCTATTAATCCTATGGATCTTAACATTGAAAATCACCTCATTCCCTACAAATAATTATGCTGTTATCATATACTTCACTTACTATTCCGTCTATACTTGAATGAACATTTGCCCCTAGTGTATCTATTTCTGTCTCTCCAATTAATTGCCCTCTAAAGACTCTATCTCCAACATCTACCTTAGGTACGGCTTTGTTTCCTATATGTTGTTTTAAAAGAATACATACCTTATATGATTCAATTTCTACAGGTTCACCAATCTTAACTCCTGTATATTTAGTTAAATCCAATCTAGCTATCAGCCTTTTAACTGGTATTTTTCTATATTCTCTTATCTCTTTAGCCTCTATATTTTCCTGTTGTTTTTCATAAACCATACCTTTTTTTCTTAATTCTTCTTTCAAATAGGCATTTATGGTTCTCGGAGATAGACCCATAGGACATGCGTACAATTCACATACCCCACATTCACAACAAATTAATGCTTCTCTTATAATTTCTTCATTACCATTAGGAAAAGCTATGCTCCTCATAATCTTATGGGGTCTTAAGCTATGTCCTATTAAAGATCTAGGACATAGCTCCGTACACATAGAACACTGAATACAGGCTGATTTACCTTGATTGACCATATGTTTGATGGATTTTTCCTTGCTTTTTACAATGTAATGATCCTTAGGAACTATAATAAGAGATGCTGTTGTCTTTGTTATTACTTCTCCTGCTATTTCACTGGAATGAACAACTCTTCCCATCATTGGCCCTCCTATGATAACAGCAAAATCTTTAAGCCTTACACCCCCAGCTCCTTTTATGCAACTTTCCAAACTTATACCAATAGGAACTTTAAAAATACCAGGGTTATTTATTTCCCCCACTATAGTTATAACTTTATCTATTACAGGATTATCCGATAAAGCATCATAGATATTTATTATAGTTCCTACATTTAATACAACAGCCCCCACATCTAAAGGAATTCCTCCAGCAGGTATCGCTCTTTTTGTAACCTCATAAACTAATACTTGTTCATCTCCAGCAGGATAAAAATCATCTAAAAAAAATAATTTGATCTTTGATTTTTTTTTGATTTCAGCTTCTAATTTGGCTATTTCAGTAATATATTTTCTCTTTAAACCTAGGAAAAGCTTTTTTGCCCCAATTTTTTTTCCTACTATCTCCATTGCTTTAATAATTTCTAAACTCTTATTTCTCATCATATACTTATCTGTTTCTAACAGAGGTTCGCATTCAGCTCCATTAACAATCAAATACTCCACCTTATTACTTAATTTTTTATGGGTTGGAAATCCTGCTCCTCCAGCACCAACAACACCTGCATCAAAAATTTTCTGGATAAGATCCATTGCTTTCCCCCTTTCTCAAACCCTATTTTTCTTTATTTACTTCAACTTCGTCAATAATTGCAATAACAGTGGAATCCACTGGAGCTTGAACCTTATCAATTGCCTTTCTAGCTGAGCTGCCTTGCACAACTAAAACTTTTTCCCCAACCCCTGCTCCTATCTGATCTACAGCTACAAATGTCATATAGTCACTATTAGAATAAAAATCAATAGGTTTTATAACTAGTAATTTATATCCATTCAATGAATCATCTTTTCTAGTAGCCCAAACATTTCCTATAACTTTTCCGATTATCATATAACTCTTCCTTCCTTCAAGGATAAACACAGTTGCTTATGGAAATTTTTCTCATCTAGGTTCTAATCAATTGGATATTATTTGCTTTTATATAATCAATTGCCAAGGGAGTAATAATAGACTTCTTTGGAATAAGTACTTTATCACAACTTTTTGTAAAATTTTGGCAAATATCACGTTCACAAATTACTTTTTTATTTAGTGAAACCTCTTTTGATTTATCCTCTATAGTTTTGGAAATGGAATTCATCGGTACTGTTTCTTGCCCTTGAATCAACACCTGTCCAACTGTCTCATTAGTATACCCCACAGCATTAGCTTCATCTATATCAATATGCATAGAAAGTTTATAGTTCTTGTGAACTCTCACAACTACATCCTCTAGTATCACAGGTCTTTCACTCATAATTCTTACACTTACCATTTGTTTATCCATCACATTGAAATTTTTAGCATCCTCTGGTTTCATATGAATATGTCTTTTGGCTACTATAGCAGCTTCCCTACATTCAATCACTCCATTTTCTGTTGCTATATATATAGATGCACTATTACTTAATTTTCCTGACTCTCTAACAGGAGGATTTATTCCTAATACTCTAGCATCTGTGTTTGATACTTCCACCTGGGTATGTTCTCTAGCTGGTCCTAACACAGCAACCCCATGAATAGTACCCTTTGCCCCTATTAATGTCACTCGTTCATTACATTGGTATTGACCAGGTTGTGATAGGTCTTTCTTCTTTGTAAGTTCATAGTTTTCGCCAAATAATTTCTTAACATCATTTTGACTTAAATGAACATGCCTTGCGGATGCTTCTACAGGTATTGTCCCTCTTACATTATTTAAACTCTTAAGTACTTTTTTAACTACTTCTCTAACCAGGTTTTCTTCCATATTTCACCTCATTTTGCATAAAAGCCTGTATGATATCTACACATCATTATATAAAAACAACTGCTTAACCTATTTAGCGCTTTGATAATATCTGTTCTTTCAATAGTAGCTTTTTTTCTAAATGCACCCACGGCTACCAATTCCGCTTCTCTTGCTTTGGTTCTGAGTAAATTCAACCCTATAAATATTTCTCCCATTTTATAGTTTGGAATTATATGTTCAGTACCAAAATATTTTTTAGGATGATGGGATATTTCCCTAAGCTCTGCCTCATCTAACCCTATTACCTTCCAAATATTAAATTCTTCACCTAGCACTTCAGCTCTTAATACTTGTCTGCAATAATCTAGGATTTCCTCTAACTCACGGGTCAATTTGTTTATTTCTTTTTTATGGGTTAGTATTTGCATTTCCAATATAGAGGCTTGAAGACTATCTAGTTTTCCTCTAAAAGCAATTCTTAAATCATCCTTTAAAACCAGTTTTTCTTTAGAGAGATGGGTCATATACTCTGGTTTTTCCAGTTTCATGTCTTTATTTTGAATTTTTATTCCCTTTTCTTGAATTATGAGCTTAATATTTTTATCTCTAAGATATTCTCTTGCAGCGGGGGTAATTAGAGTCTTAGAGTTAATTAAGTACTCATCTGTTGCCTTGTTTTTTAATTCTATCCTAAGAGTAGTTTCAGTAATTAGTTTCATCAAATCACTCCCATGCAAAAAATTTAGAATGTAACCGGACCATTAATAATGATCCGGTATTTTTTGTACTAAGCTTCCTTCTTAGGTAGAATTATTTCAACTTCACTATGAGGTCTTGGTATTACATGAACTGAAATTAATTCGCCTACTCTTTCAGCAGCAGCGGCCCCCGCATCAGTAGCAGCTTTAACTGCTCCTACGTCCCCTCTAACTAAGACTGTTACTAATCCACCACCTACCTGTACTTTGCCTACAAGTGTAACATTTGCCGCCTTCACCATTGCATCTGCAGCTTCAATTGAACCCACCAATCCTTTAGTTTCAATCATTCCTAATGCGTTCATATTTGACATAACAATTCCTCCTTATTTATTAATTAGTTTTTAGTTGTTGAAGAACTAATTTACATATAGTCTCAATGTCTTTTTCATTAATTTCACTTACATTTTCCTTCTCTTCACTCTCTAAACACTCATTTTCAATACCATATGCCATTCTTCTAATATTAATTAAATTCATAGGACCTACATTATCTGATGTAGCACTTCCCCCAACTGCTCCACACCCTAAGGTTAGTGCTGGTGCTAGATTTGTACTTAAGCCTATAGCTCCTTGAGTAGATGGTGTATTTACTAAAAATCTCGAAACTGGTTTTCTAAGAGCAAATTCTCTGATTATATCTTCATTTTTTGAATGAATAGATAAGGAGTGCCCTAATCCACCATTCTGTAGAAGCATATAACATAAATCACAGGCTTCCCTCCAATTTTCTACTGTATAAAACCCAAGGAGTGACGTAAGTTTTTCTTTAGAAAATGGATACTCTCTTCCTACCCCCTTCTCTTCACAAACTAAAATTTTTGTATCCTCTGGAATCTCAATTCCTGCCAATTGGGCTATATACTGAGGTGATCTTCCAGTAATTTTAGGATTCATACCTCCATTGGGTTTTTCCATGATTTTGACAACTCTTTGTAACTTTTCTCCTGTTAGAAAATACCCTCCCTTTTTTACCAACTCTTCCTTTACTTTATCAGCTATACATTCTTCTGTTACAACTGCCTGCTCAGAGGCACATACAGTGCCATAGTCAAAGGTTTTGCTATCTACTATTTTTCCTACCGCCTGTTTAATATCAGCACTTCTTTCTATAAACACTGGTACATTTCCGGGCCCTACTCCTAAAGCTGGCGTTCCTGAACTATATGCAGCTTTTACCATGGCTGAACTACCTGTAGCTAGGATTAGGGATACATCATTATGCTTCATTAACTCATTGGTACTTTCAATTGTTGGTAGTTGCATACAACCTAGCAATCCATTTGGTGCACCCTTTTTTTCGATAGCATCACTTAGTATCTCAACTGTTTTCTTTATACACTTCAATGCATTTGGATGAGGGCTAAAAACAATTGCATTTCCTGACTTTAGAGCTATAAGTGCCTTATATATCACTGTTGATGTAGGGTTTGTGGAAGGTATTAGCCCACCTATCACACCAACTGGAGTTCCAATTTCTACAATTCCTTTTTCTTTATCTTCATTTATAATTCCTAATGTTTTCATATTTTTGATATAATCATATAAATTCTTGCTAGCAATTTTATTTTTAATTAATTTATCTTGCCACTTTCCAAAGCCTGTTTCTTCTACAGCCATCTTTGCAAGACTTTCAGCTTCCTTTAGCACAGCTTTATAAGCTTCTAAAAGGATTTCATCCATATGTTCTTTTGTAAGCTGGACATATTCCTTTTGAGCTTCTTTAGCCATTCGAACCAAATCTCTAACTTCCTGTATTGATTGCAAATCCTTGTCAAGCAATATCTATTCCTCCTTTTTATTTATTTATCAAAAATTAATAGGATTATCAGCTACAGTAATAACAGCATCCCTAAAAGCCTCACAAGCAGCTTTGCATGCTGATTGACTCCCCGTTAATAGCCCTCCTGCAAAATTTGTTTCTGTTGGAGGCCCATAAAACTGTACCATTTTTACATCTGCTGCCTTTATTGCATTATCCAAAGCGTATATTGCTTCCAATGGAGGTGCGATAAGATATGCAATTGCTTCGCCTTCGTTTATTCCTGCGATTTTCGACAAATATGAACCTGTTTTGGAAATACATTGTGCATAGTAAACGATTGAATTATCATCATTTGCACTATAAAAGCAAGCATTTTTTTCAATGTAATCAACCAGAGCATATATTCCACTTTTAACTTCTTCAGGATCTTGGGCAGATAGTATTCCTACAAATTCTCCTGCTAATTTTGTATTTGCATTTGCAGAGCCTGCATATAATGACTTTGCATATACCACTTCTACATCAGCTTTCTTAGTTGCCTCATCCAGAGCTGAATATCCTACATCGTCACAGTCTGTTGTAATAATTCCCAAACTTCTATGTTCTGATTTTAATTTAAGTTCCTTCGCCATATCAGAATTTACATTTGGAATTATTCTTACACTCAGTACATTAGTACGTATTGGATCTCCTCTCATATTAAACCTCCACTGTTTATGTTTTAAGACTTAATCCACTTTTTTTCTGTTTAAGAATCCTCTTAATAATATCAGCAATATGGGCTCCTGCTTCTATTGCCGGTGTACCCTCCTTATGAATATTGGATATTACTGTCCTATTTGCTTCAGGCATACCCACCTTTGCATGATATGCCATGTAACAGCTCATACTACCCGCTGTTGCAAGCCCTGGTCTTTCTCCTATTAAAACCACAGTAACTTCAGGTTTTAATATTTCTGAGATCATATCCATTGCGGGAACTCTACCATATTTAACAAAAAAGGGTGTACCCACTTTTATATCATCCTCTATTAAGCCTTGTTTAATAGCAGCCAATGTATCTTCTCCATTCTCTTCAATGGCTGTTGAACTAAGTCCATCAGATAAATATATCTGAACCCTAGGATTTTTTTCACACCTTTCTTTGATTTTTTCTATTGCCTTTTGTTCAAATTTTCTTCCAAAATCAGGTCTTGTTAAAAATTCTTCTTTATCTTTACACATTGTTTCAACTGAAAATAATTTCATTTCATCCAAAAACTCCTGTGAAACATCAGAGAATACTGCATTTTGAGCAATGGCATGATCTGCTTTAAATCTTAGTTGAGTTTGAGTTTTATATCTTGAACCTGCCCTTCCAATTCCGACTCTAGCAGTAGTTGTGCTTTTAAACTTTAGGTAGGCATCTTTATTCTCTGGATTTTCAATCATCAGTTGTTCTCTTAAATCAATTTCAGTAATATCCTTAAGTTGACTAAAGTCTTTTTGTTTGTTTTTATCTAGTAAATATGTTCTATCTTCACTTTTTCCCTTGTTCTCACCTAGTTCAATCAAAACCTTTTGTACTACTTTTTTTATATCATTTTCAGAAAGCACACTCATTCCCCCTTAACTTTCTAAACCGTCTCACTTAATAAACAAAGAAGCATCCCCTGACTTTTTGCTTAATTTTCCGTCTACATATATTCCCATTTTTTCAAGCCAGATTTCAAACTCCTTAACGGGTCGTAAGTTTAGCAGTTCTCTTAATGTGGGTGCTTCATGAAATCCAAGGCACTGATAATTTAGCATGATATCATCTCCGTGGGGAATACCCATAAAATAGTTACAGCCTGCTGAGGATAATAAGACTCCTAAATTTTCAATATCATTTTGGTCAGCCTTCATATGATTTGTATAACATGCATCTACCCCCATTGGAACTCCTGTTAATTTGCCCATGAAATGATCCTCTAGACCTGCTCTAATAACCTGCTTATTATCATACAGATATTCTGGTCCAATAAATCCAACAACTGTATTCACTAAAAAAGGATTGAATTTTTTTGCAAATCCATAGCATCGAGCCTCTAATGTAACTTGATCCACACCATGATGAGCCTCAGAGGATAGTTCTGAACCCTGTCCTGTTTCAAAATACATAACATTAGGCCCCATAGAAGTTCCTTCTTTAAGTACCAATTCTTGTGCCTCTTCTATAAGCTTTGCATTTATTCCAAAGGCTAAATTTCCTTTCGCCGTACCAGCTATACTTTGAAATATCATATCTGCTGGTGCACCTTTTTTTATAGCCTCCATTTGGGTTGTTACATGTGCTAAAACACAATTTTGTGTTGGAATTTCCCATTTTTGCTTGAAGTCTTCAAACATTTTTAAAACATTAGTTATATTATCAACCGTGTCATTTACAGGGTTAAGTCCAATAACTGCATCACCGACTCCATAGCTTAGACCTTCCATCAGCGAAATCATAATTCCATCTAAATTATCAGTTGTATGATTTGGTTGTAATCTAAAGGATAATGTTCCCGGCAATCCGATGGTAGTATTACAATGGGCAGTTACATGAATTTTTTTTGCACCATAAATAAGATCTAAATTAGACATGATTTTCGCCACAGCAGCTATCATTTCACTGGTAAGCCCCCTGCTAATCCTTCTTATATCTAAGGAAGTAGTCTCATGTCTTAAAATCCATTCTCTTAATTCAGCAACTGTCCAGTTTTTTATTTGTTTATATATTGTTTCATTTACTCCATCTTGAATGATTCTTGAGACCTCATCCTCTTCATAAGAAATTACAGGATTATTTCTCAGATCATTTAAAGTTATATTACTCAACACTTCTCTAGCTGCTATCCTTTCCATTTCTGATATAGCTGCAATACCAGCTAGCCTATCACCAGATTTTTCTTCATTTGCCTTGGCTAAGACAGCTTTTATATCTTGAAACTGATAAACGACTCCAAAAAGCTTTGTTTTAAGACGCATTCGTTTTTTCTCTCCTTCATGATTAATAGCTAAACAATAAAGTTTTAACTACCACAGGTACGACTGTACCACTTGCTAAAGGCTTCCCAATATCAATGTAATCTCCATTTTCTACTTTAATAGAATCAATACACACAACATCCTTTTTATAATCTAAATGTGCTTTGAGTGTTTGTCCTAAGACTTTTGCCATATCTCTTTCTACAATTACTATTAAGGGCATATCTAAGGTCAATTTTTCCTTCATTCCTTTTATAATACATTTAGATAATTCTTGTATATCCTTAAATCTGTAATTCTTACATCCTTTAAAGGCCAATGCCACTAGCTGATTTGTATCTTCTAAATTAAACCATTTAAGTTTTTCTGTAACCACTGTACTTAATTGCTCCACTGGAAGCATTTCATCTGACTCATTTAACTTTAGAATTGGGACGTTTTTTAAAGGTAACACTTTCGAACTAACAGTTATTGTACTTCCACTAATAGCTGTTGTATGAGAACCTGCACCTATTACTGTTGCTCTTATAGTTTCATCAGGTTTTAATACATTAAGATCTTTAAACAAGGAAGAATTTCTTATAAACTCTCCTAAAATAACTCCTAGATCGTCATACTTAAATAGTTCCATTTTTTCAGTAGTGTATATACAGTCGGCTACTCCACCTGAAAATGTAACAAAATCTATTTTATAATCCCTTTTTAGATCATTGTCCGTTATCAATAACTCTAGTTGTGAAGATTGGTCCTTTAGTCCCATGACCTCTTCTAATACCTGTGTCATACTCAAAGCTATTTGTCTTACCTCATCTAAACTTATTTGCTTTCCTACAAAAATTTCTACCCCCACATTATGAGCTGAATTTTTTAGCTTATCAGAAACATATGATACTACTAAGGTATTTTCTTCAAACTTAATTAATCTGCCACCAATATCAAGACATGCAGTGTCAATAACTTCTCCATTTTTGAATACTGAAATATTGGTAGTTCCACCTCCAATATCCAAGTTAGCAACAACACATCCGTGCTCCTTTGATATTTGGTCAGCCTTTGTACCCTTTCCAGCAATAATACCTTCTAATGCTGGACCTGATGTAGCAACTACAAATTCTCCTGCAAAACCGCTCAATGTTTTTACTACCTCACTAGCATTTTCCTTTCTTGCTGTTTCTCCTGTTATAATCACAGCCCCAGTATCCACATCACTAGGCTTAATATTTGCTTTTAAATATTCACTCTCGATAATCTTTCTAATCCTTTCTCCATCAATTATTGAAGAAGAAATCAATGGTGTAAAATATACATTACTTCTATATATTACTTCTTTGTCTATAATTTTTATCTGGGGTACTGTACTAACTGAGGCAGTATTATCAATGAGTATATTACTAAATATTAACTGAGTTGTTGTAGTGCCTATATCTATTCCAACACTTAAAATATTTTCTTTCATACTTTAATGCCTCCGTTTATAAAGCAGAGCTATTTTTATCACTTTCTTCCGTCAAAAATTTCTTTAGTTCTTCCACTCCGAATCTATCTATGGAACTTACTAGAAAAACTTTGTTTACCCCTGAATTAATCAAACATTTCTCAGCAAAAGCTATCTTTTTCTCTTCTTTGTCTATCTTAGATATAATCCCTATGACAGGTCTATTAAACATAGTTGCAAAACCAGGAGGAAATATACAGAAGCTGCTACTACAGTCCTGTATTAGACCTATAATCTCACAGCTAAATGAAGTTGTGAGTAGTGCATTAAAAAATCTTCTGTTTTCAATATACTCTCCAGGAGTATCAAAAACACTGTTTAAACATTCAATTGTTTGGGTTTTCTTATATTTCTGAATAGAACTATTTAACGTCTGAGCTAATGTTGTTTTTCCACTGCCTGTTGAGCCGATCAATAGAATTTTTTTCATTTTATCACCTAAGACCTTGTTATCTTTGTTGGAGTAAAGGATAAAATACCCGACAGTATATTTAATACTTCTTTTAATGCAGCTTCAACACTTGCAACATCTCCAGTAATTATTAAAGAACCACTAAATCTATCTAAAAATCCGATTTCTATATCTGCCGACTTAGTAGCAACATCAGCCGCAATAATAGCTGCTTCGCTTGGAGTAATGGTCAGTATTCCTATGGCATCCGTGTATTCATCTACCAGCCCCAGCTTCCTATGAATACTCTTTTGAGGATTTGCAATTAAATGTGCCAATGTTACCTGCTTACCTGGAACATATTCCTGAACCATTCTTTGTATTTCTTCCCGCTTATCATTTATGGCTCCCATGTCTCTAATCAACTCCTAAGGCTAACTTTATCCATTTTTTCTTCATTTAACTTGGTTTAAATATTTATATTAATTTTATAACTATTTTGAATCTCTAAATTTTCCCCTTCCGACACCTATTGGACAGTCTGAATTGCTCTACTAAAACTTTGAGTATTTTGGAATTATTTTTGGAATTATTATAGATAGCTAAAAAATCGATTAAGAAAAGGCTACGTATGCAAGGATAAAGTAAAATGAAAAGTATATATTTTGAAATCATTCTCATCTAAATAGTTTCTATAGTGAGGTGCACAGTACTTTTATGTTACTTATACACGTTGTATATGGAGTTGGTTAAATTACTTAAAATGGTTTATAGCTCAGCAGTTATTGCTTAATAATCAAGAATAGTTGCATATTAATCAGCTTCTTGGAGATATTACAATATTATCAAAATAAGTAAGGGTAGGTATTCTAAAAATACCCACCCCAGCTATTGCATTGAGCTGATATCAATACCCTCTCAGACACTAGTGTCATAAAGACCCTCTTATACAGTTTGTTCTATTAATGCATTGGTCTTGTTAGTTGGTACTTATACCCCAAGCTGCACAAGCTTCCTCTCCAAACTTTTGTACGAAATATTCACGAACTTCTCTTGTGGAATCGACAAATGTCTGTCTTTCCCCTTGACTAAGCTCTGTTATAGTTATACCATCTTCAATAAACTGCTGTTTAATATCTTTTTCTTGTTTCTCCTGAAAATCTCTTGCATACTCAGCAGCTTCAATAGATTTTTCCATTAATAATGTCTGAGTTGCTTCACTAAAATTATTCCAGTCATTCCCATTTGCCATAAACCAATAACCATCATACTGCCAATTTATTTCTGTAATATAGGGCTGAACTTCCTGAATACTAGCAGACCAAATCGTCTGATAGCTATTCTCATGACCATCTATCGTACCCTGTTGTAGAGCTGTATAAACTTCACTCCATCCCATGGATATAGGATCTGCACCTAATGTTTTTAATGTATTTATGGCAACTTCTCCCCCGGGAACACGCATCTTTTCATTTTTTAAATCCTCAGGGGTTTTGATTGGCTTATCACCATGAGTGAACTGCTTTAAACCGTTATGGAAAATGCCCATACTCACTATACCAATATTGTCCATTAATTTCTTGTAATACTCTCCTCCTGTTCCATCAAGATACTCATTAACAGCATCATAGGAATCGAAAGTAAACGGCATTGTATGGGTCAAAAACTTTTCGTCCACATTTGATAAAACTGCACCGGACAAAATAGCCAGTTCATAACTTCCTCCTTGCATCAACAATTCAATAGCTTTTGACATATCACCGCCAGCTAGTTGAGAGTTTGCATAAAGAGTAATTTCGATATTCCCATTACTAGCTTCTTTTACAGTGTCTATGAAGTAATTTGCTGCAATAGCATCAATACCTTGTTCTGTACCAGAAATATCCATTTTTAATTTTAACTTTTCGTATTCTCCGTCTGCTACCGTATCTGTATCGTTTGAAGGACTACATCCCGACAATAAACTTATTATCATTAACATAGCAATAAGTAAAGCCAATATTTTTTTCATATTATCCCTCCTATTTATTTAGTGTATAAACATCTGGTCTTCGATTTATCCATACTGCCAAATTCTCCTGAACTTCTTTCTGATAATCTAGGTCAATAGATCCATAAACTATTCCAGCACGACCACTAGCACTAGCTACTACTGTACCTCTTGGGTCTACTATAGCTGACCTACCAAATGGATTATCTTTATGAACAGAACCAAACTGATTAGCAGCTACGACATATGTAAGATTAGTTAATGCCGCACTTCGGACCAATAAATCCCAATCATCTACTCTTGGAGGCAACGGCTGTCCTGATGGGAACATAGAAGGAACAATAATCATTTGAGCACCTTGTAAACACATGCTTCTAGCTTGCTCTGGGAAGCGAAGGTCATAACAAACCATCAAACCAATCTTACCAAAATCGGTGTCAACTATACACATCTTATCTCCTGCAGAAACATAAGCTGATTCTTTGTAAGCAGCTGCATCCATAAGGTGAATTTTTCTATATTGTCCAATTATCTCACCTCCACGATTAATAAAAATAGCAGTATTATGAACTCTTCCATCTTTAGCCTTTTCAACAAAGCTTCCAGGAATAAAATTTACTTGATATTCTTTTGCTAATTCTTTCATTTTTTCAACAAACTGGTGACTTTCATTTAGGTCAATAGCTACTTTCTTAGATTCTTCCATATTCACAGGAGAATAGTATGTATATTCAGGGAAAACGACTAAGTCTAAATCACTTCGAGTCTGAACAGCTTTTAAAAACATTGAAATCATCATTTGTAAATTTTCCTCTGTTGTTCCAATGCTAGCACATTGACAAATTGCTACATTTACCATTTTTATGCCCCCTTAAACAAAGTATTAGCCTTTCATATACTCCTTTATATAACTACAAATTTCATTCAAGCCTCTATCTACAATAATCTTTCCTTTTTCAGCAGTTGCTACAGTTGCATCTCCCATAGTTCCTGTTACAGAATATTTGTCATATGTTGCATATTTTGTGATATTAGGAAAATCATCTTTGAACAAAGATGGACTATTAGGAGCTTTATCCATTTTTACTAATTCAGGAAATAAGTGCAACAGTACAGATGTTCCAGCTTCACTTGCATGCCCATGAGGATTCGGGGTTACAAAGACACCTTCACAAATCTTGCCGATATATTGCCACCAACCTACTAAGCCACATGTTACGCCATATTCTTCTTCTAAATCTTCTAATAGCTCATTTAATGGAAAAGTATTATGTAAATGAGTATTAAGAACAAAAATTTTGTCAAAACCCCACTTAATAAAACTTTCACATATATCTCTATAAACTGCCTTTAGATTTTCAGGCCTACAATACATAGTCCCAGGAAAACCGTACAAAGTATGGGATTGACCAATTTCAAGACAAGGAGCAACAACTCCATCAACTCTTTCAGCAATCATCTCTGCCAATTTATTAGCAACAAGGATATCACTTCCCAAAGGAAGATGGGGGCCATACACTTCAACGGCTCCACTTGGTATAATTACTGTTTTGGTAGTTTTCCTCCTCTCATCAAACTCTGTCCAAGACATACACTTTACTCTGTTTTCCATTTCTAAAACCCCTCTTTCATTTTTATTTATATCGTCAACATTGACGTATTTCTTATTAATTGTTACCTCCAAATCAGTCCATCAAGTTAGGTAAAAATGTACTAGTCTGCGGAAAGTAAGTTACAATGAGAAGTGTGATAATTGATGCTATTACAAAAGGAACTACTGCTTTGGAAATTTCTTTTATTGAAACGTTACCCACTCCACAAGCTACATATAAGTTTACACCTACAGGAGGAGTTACCATACCTATTGCAAGATTCATAACCATCATTACACCAAAAGCTACTGGGTCAATGCCTAAAGACATGGCAACCGGATAGAGAATAGGTGTGAAAATGTAGAAAGAACTATTTCCATCAAGAAAACAACCTGCAATTAGTAAGATTACATTGACGATCAATAAAAAGATAATGCTATTACCACTAGATACAGTAGTAAGTAGGTCTGTAGCTGCCTTCGCAATTCCTTCAACAGTAATCATATATCCAAATATGCTGGAGGAAGCAACTATAAACATGACTATTGCCGTCTGACTAGCAGAATCAATAAAAATTTTGTATAATTCTTTCTGTCGCACTGTTTTGTAAACAAATGTACCTACTAAAAGCCCGTATACACATGCTACAGCAGCAGCTTCCGTAGGAGTAAATATACCCCCATAAATCCCTCCTAAAATAATCACTGGCATCATTAATGCCCAAACTGCATCTTTAAAAGCTACTGCTTGTTTTTTTCTAGTTTCTTTTGGAAGAGTTTTAAGTGTTAGTTTTCTAGAGACAAACATCATCGCCAATACAAGAGTTGTGCCCATAATAAGTCCTGGAATAACACCACCCATGAACAGTTTTCCAATTGAAACACCTGTAATAGATCCATATAAAACAAAACTGATTGATGGAGGAATAATAACTCCAATAGCTCCCGATGTTGCCATCAATGCTGAAGATGATGCTGGAGAATAGCCAACATCTGTCATCGCAGGAATAAGAATCATACCTAAAGCTGCAACTGTAGCAGGACCCGAACCAGAAATTGCTGCAAAGAAACAAGCCACCATTACACACACAATTGCAAGACCACCACGAATGTGGCCCACAAAAGCTTGAGCCAAATCAATAAGTTTCCTTGAAATTCCAGCTTTCTCCATTATATTTCCGCCTAAAATGAAAAATGGAATGGCTAAAAGTACAAACTTATTGCTAGCTGCATAATAATTAATTGGAATGGAGTTAAAACTCATTCCTAAACTTAAGTATGTAAATACACTAGATAACCCAAGACATACAGCTATAGGTACATTCATCAAGAGTAACCCAAAAAAAGATATCATTAATGTAGCTGTACTCATAATCTTCCCCCTTTACTATGAGACTAAAATAATTTGTGTAATTCATCATTCCCATTAGCTATGTCTTATTTAAAACAACATCACCAAAATTCCCTCCTTCAAATTATTGTTTGCTTTATATGACTCAAATCAAAAATTAGTTGATTACAACATCTATTCTTGAATTCTTTTAATTTCTTTGAACCTACAGATAGCTACCTGTCCAAAACGAATAACCATAAAAAGTGCTCCAATTGGAAGAAAAGATCCATAAATCCATCCAGGCCATTGTAATGTTATGCTCTTTGCATTAATTTGAAATTGATTTAATGCCATTAATGTACCAGTGTAGAATAGTACACCACTGAATACTGCTGCTAGTAGATTTGCAACACCTGCTAAAACATTCTCTGTTTTTTTAGATAAATGTTCTGTAATAACACTTAATCCCAAATGAGCACCTCTTTTCGCAGCAATTGCTGTTCCCAAAGTACAAAGTAAAACAAATAGACTAGTTGTTATTTCTTCTGTAAAAGAAATAGAGGCATGTAAAAAATATCTACTTATTACATTGGAAAAAGCAAGTGTTAACATTATGTTTAAGATTAGAAAGCAAACATTTTCTTCAAAATTCGAAAAAAATTTTTTCATTTAAACAAGTCCCCTTTCTTCATATAAATTATTTTTTAATTAAATATATAATATAAAATTTCAATATGTGAAATTTAATTTCACTTTCTAAAATAATAATAACATGGTATAATATATACGTCAAGATAATATTCTGACTTTTATAAATATTTAAACATTGAAATTTCTACAAACTTCAACAAAAGAAAAAGTATTTTCTTTTGTTGAAATCTCATCATCGTATATAGAAAAAATATTATATTTTTAAAAATAACATTTGGTTTAATGCCAAGGGGAGCTGATAATTATGACCGCCAAACTTAATAACTCTAATTTATCTGTGGAAAAAGCACTTAGAATAATAGAAATTATGGCCGATAACTCTGACTCTATGCGATTGCAGGATATTGCAAATTCAGCTGGTTTACCGGCTAGCACTGCACTAAGACTGATTGCTACATTAGAAAAGCATCAATATATTCATCAAGATCCAATTAATAAAAGATATTACCTATCTTTGAAGCTATTTTATCTAGGAAGCTTAGTAAGTTCTAATATTGAGATTCGTAGTATAGCCAATCCATATCTTAAAGAATTATCTAGTCAATTAAATTGCTCCGTTAACTTGGCCATTGAACAAGATAATGAAGCTTTCATATTAGATGTTGTAGGTGGTTCAACGGAGCCAACAGAAATAACTACACAAATTGGTAGAAAAGTCCCTTTGTACTGTACGGGTATTGGAAAATCTCTTCTACTTGACTTTGATGACGAGCGCTTAAATAACTTATTTTGTACTAAACCACTTATTCGCTATACACCTCTTACCATAATTGACAAGAAAAATATATTGGAGGAACTTAAACAAATTAGAGGAAAAGGGTTCTCGATTGACAAAGGTGAATATCGACCAGGAATTATTGGCGTTGCAGCTCCTATTTTTAATAGAACGGGACATATTATTGCTGCCATCAGTGTTGCTGATTTAGCCTCCAATATCAATACTGATGTATTAAGAAAAAAATGCACTGCAATTATTAAAACAGCAAATGAAATTTCAAAAAAAATATGATTTTTTATTAATATATGAGATCCGAATTATATTTACTTTCTAATAACAGCCTTTTTTTGTCGAATATAAAAATTTATATCTGAACAATTTACAACAATTTTTTATCATTTCTTTAAAAGTGTCGAATTTGATAAAGTATCTTATTAGACATAAAAATACTCCTATTAATTAATAGGAGTATTTTTATACTTCATTTGGTATACATAAATTTATGTTTACCGAACACCATTATACTCTTAAGTCTATTTCAAGTCCTAATTCATTCTTATACTTATCTAAAATTGGGTCAATATGTTCTTCTATAAATTCCTCTACTTGTTCAGGCGAACGTCCAATAAATAATCTAGGGTCCATTAGTTCTGATATTTTATCAGGTGTAAGTTTAAAGGTCTCATCCTTAACTATTCGTTCAAGTAAATCATTAGATAAGCCTAACTCTTTAACTTGTTTAGCTGCTTCCATGGAATGAACACGTATCTTTTCATGTAGCTCTTGTCTGTCTCCTCCATTTTTAACTGCTTCCATAAGTATATTTTCTGTTGCCATAAATGGTAGTTCGTTCATAACATGCTGTAAAATTACTTTATCATAAACTACTAAATCACTTGAAATATTAATCAATATATCCAATATAGCATCTATTGCTAAGAAGGTTTCAGGTGTAGATATTCTTCTATTTGCTGAGTCATCTAAGGTTCTTTCAAACCATTGAGTAGAAACAGTCATAGCTGGATTCATTAACATTGAAATAACATATCTGGAAAGAGAGGCTACCCTCTCGCTTCTCATTGGATTTCTTTTATAAGCCATAGCTGAAGAACCTATTTGTGTAGACTCGAAAGGTTCTTCTATTTCTTTAAGATGTTGTAGTAAACGTGTATCATTAGTCATTTTGTGAGCAGTTTGAGCAATACCACTTAAAACAGATAAAACCTTAAAGTCTAATTTTCTTGAATAAGTTTGTCCAGTTACTGGGAATGTTTTTTCAAAGCCCATTTTTTTAGTTACCTTTTTTTCAAGTTCCTTAACTTTTTCATGATCTCCCTCAAATAAGTTTAAAAAGCTTGCTTGAGTTCCAGTAGTACCTTTGACTCCTCTAAGCATCATTTTATCTAATAAATCTTCAATATCTTCAAAATCCATTAGCATATCCATCATCCACAAAGTTGCTCTTTTACCTACAGTAGTCAACTGAGCTGGTTGAAAATGTGTGAAACCTAGGGTAGGTAGTTCTTTGTAATCTAATGCAAAATCCTTTAACTTATCTAAAAGATTAATAAGTTTTTTCTTAATAACAAGGGTAGCTTTTTGCATAATTACAACATCTGTATTATCACCAACAAATGCACTTGTAGCTCCTAAATGTATAATTGGTTTTGCTGTTGGACATTGAACTCCATAAGCATATACATGAGACATTACATCATGCCTTGTTTCCTTTTCTTTTGCAATTGCTACATCATAGTTAATATCATCTTTATAAGCTTTCATTTGGTCTATTTGCTCTTGTGAAATATTTAGACCTAGTTCTTTTTCAGCTTCAGCTAAAGCTATCCATAGACTTCTCCATGTTCTAAACTTTTCATCTGAAGAAAAAATTTCTACCATCTCTTTACTTGCATATCTTTCAATCAGAGGATTTTTATATGTACCCATCTTTATTTCTCCTTTCAAGTTCCTAAATATATATTAGTATTATACATTAATCAGTTTTAAATAACAATTAACATAAAAAGAACGAAAATAGGTACGAATGAATTCGTACCTAAAGTAAATCTAAAATTTAACCCATCATTAAAAAGGTATGGAAATTATCCATACCTTTTATACCTATTTTAAAGCTTTTTCTATTCTTTTTAAACCTTCTTCAATATTCTTTAATGAAGTAGCATAAGATAATCTCATATAATTGTCTGTACCAAAGCCTATACCTGGAACAACAGCTACATTAGCAGTACTAAGTAAGTAATCTGCTAAATCCATAGAATTCTTTATCTCATAACCATTAAAAGTTTTTCCTAATATTTGAGTTATATTAACCATTACATAAAATGCTCCTTCAGGCATTCTACAAGATAACCCATTTATAGAGTTTATTTTTTCAACCATATAATTTCTTCTTTCAACAAAAGCCTTTTTCATATTATCTATTGGCTCTTGATCGCCTTTTAATGCAGCAACACTTGCATATTGTGCTATAGTATTTGGGTTAGAGGTTGCATGACTTTGTATATTAGTCATAACCTTTGCAAGTTCTTTATTAGATGCTGTATAACCAATTCTCCAACCAGTCATTGCATAAACCTTTGACATACCATTAATTACAATAGTTAAGTCTTTAATTTTTTCATTAAAAGATGCTATACTAATATGCTTTCCATCGTATAAAAGCTTTTCGTATATTTCATCAGATAGTATATAAATATTATTCTCTACTGCTAAATCTGCAATAGCCTTTAATTCCTCTTCTGTATAAAGGGTTCCTGTAGGATTGCTAGGACTGTTTAAAATAAGTGCTTTTGTTTTACTTGTTATTGCTTTTGCTAATACATCTATATTATATTTAAAACCATTACTTTCAGGTGTTTCTACAAAAACAGGAGTAGCATCTGCCATTTTTACTAGTTCTGGGTAGCTTACCCAATATGGAACTGGAACAATTACTTCATCTTCTGGATTACAAATTGCTTGAAGTATATTAAATAAAGAATGCTTGGCTCCATTTGAAACAACGATATTTTCAGGCTTATAATCTAAGTTATTATCTTTCTTCAATTTTTCACATATAGCCTCTTTAAGCTCTGGTATACCTGCAGCTGCAGTATACCCTGTAAGTCCTTCATTGATAGCTTTAATAGCAGCTTCTCTAATATGTAATGGTGTGTTAAAGTCTGGTTCACCTGCACCAAAGCCAATAACATCAATACCTTCTGCTTTCATTTTTTTAGCTTTTGCTGTTATTTCTAAAGTTACTGATCCTGTAACAGCCAAATATTTTTTTGATAAGTTTTTTCCCATTTTAATTCTCCTCTCAATTTCATGATTACACACTATGTATAATTGTATATCTTTTCTAGTGTTACTTCAAGATGTTTTATGCTTTTTGTTTAAATTTTCACGTTATTTTATATATTCTTTTATAGACTCAAACGATACGCCTATACTGCCTATTGTCGGCACTCCATCTATAAATTGATCATGAAAATCTGTTCCCCCTGTAATAAAAAAATTCATTTTTTTAGCCATATCTAAAAAATGTTTTGTTTCATTATCAGAATGTTTAGTATGATATACCTCCATTCCTTCTATACCCATCTCACAAATTTCATTTATATTTAAAGCTTTATCAAGAAGTCCTGGATGAGCTAATACAGGAATACCATTTGCTTCTTTTATAATTTTAATAGATTCTTCTACAGAAAGCTTAAATCTAGGAACATAGCCTGGTTTTCCTTTGATTAAATATTTCTCAAATGCTCCCTGCATTGATTTAACGTATCCTTTCTTCATTAATGCTCTTGCTATATGCGGCCTTCCAAAAGAAATTTCTTCATTGTCAAGATTTAATATATCTTCAATATAAATATTAAACTTCTTTAATTTATTAACCATCTCCCTTGCCCTATTTGTTCTATATAATTTTATTCTTTCTGTAATATCTAATAGTTCTTTATTTTTATAATCTATAAAATATCCTAGGATATGAACTTCTTTTTCTTTATATAATGTACTAAACTCTATTCCAGGAATAATATGAAGTTTTTTAGTGTCATAAGATTTTTTAATAGCTTCTTCTATACCATCCACAGTATCGTGATCTGTAATAGATATACCTTTTAACTCCAATTTTATTGCCCATTCTACAATTTGAGAAGGAGTTAATATCCCATCAGATTTTGTAGTATGAATATGCATATCAATACGTTCCAAAAAAACACCTCGTTTTTAAATTTAATATTAGTATTCTTATAATACACAATTCTTATTAAATTTTTTCCAATAAAAAACCTGCAATTAGCAGGTTTAATTAGAACTATCTTGGTTCTACTATTAACTTAATTGCAGTTCTTTCTTCTCCATCTATTTGTATATCAGTAAAAGCTGGTATACAAATTAGATCAACACCACTAGGAGCAACGAATCCTCTTGCAATCGCTACTGCCTTCACTGCTTGATTTAGAGCGCCCGCACCTATAGCTTGCATTTCTGCCCCTCCACGTTCTCTTAAAACGCCTGCTAATGCACCTGCTACAGAATTTGGATTTGATTTTGCTGATACTTTTAATACTTCCATGATCATAGCCCCCTTAAATAATTAATTATTGGTTGATTTTTACATCTTCTAAAATATAATATTCTACATATTAATCTAAAATCCTTTTTAAAATAAAAATAAATTAGAAAATTTAAACAAATATTATTTCGTTATTATAAGGGGTAGAGATAGCTATAGTTTTTCAAAAAATAAAAGAGGCAGCGCCTCTTCTATTTTGCATATTCAATTGCTCTAGTTTCTCTTATTACATTTACTTTTATTTGTCCTGGATACTCCAGTTCATCTTCAATCTTCTTAGTTACTTCTCTGGCTAAATATATTATATTTTCATCTGCCATTTCTTCTGGTTTTACCATAATTCTTATTTCTCTTCCAGCTTGGATTGCAAATGATTTTTCAACACCTTCATATGAGTTAGCTATTTCTTCAAGTTTTTGTAAACGCTTTATATATGTTTCTAATGTCTCTCTTCTAGCTCCTGGTCTTGCAGCAGAAATTGCATCAGCAGCAGTTACTAACACCGCCTCAATTGTTTGAGGTTCATAATCTCCATGGTGTGTTGACATCGCATGTATAACTTCGTTTGACTCTTTATACTTCTTCAATAAATCCATTCCTATTTCTACATGAGTACCTTCTATTTCATGATCAACAGCCTTACCAATATCATGTAGTAATCCAGCTCTTTTAGCCAGCTTTACATCCACTCCTAATTCCGCAGCCATTAAACCTGCTAAATGAGAAACTTCTGTAGAGTGATTTAAAACATTTTGTCCATAACTAGTTCTATATTTTAGTCTACCTAATAATTTTATTAACTCTGGATGAATACTATGAACACCAGTATCAAAGGTAGCCTGCTCTCCTGCTTCTTTAATTATGTTATTTACTTCTCGTTTTGCTTTTTCTACCATTTCCTCTATTCTAGCTGGATGTATTCTTCCATCTACAATAAGTTTTTCTAAAGCTATTCTTGCAACTTCTCTTCTTATAGGATCAAAGCCTGATAATATAACAGCCTCTGGTGTATCATCAATGATTAAATCAATTCCAGTTAGTGTTTCTAAAGCCCTTATATTTCTACCCTCTCTACCTATTATTCTACCCTTCATTTCATCATTAGGTAATGCCACAACAGATACTGTAGTTTCAGCAACATGGTCTGCTGCACATTTTTGAATAGAGTAAGTGATGATTTCTTTTGCCTTCTTTTCGCCTTCTTCTTTAGCTTTTTGTTCAATATCTTTAATCATCATTGCAGCTTCATGTTTAATTTCTTTCCTAATATCATTTAATAATATGTCTTTAGCATCTTCAGATGTAAGACCTGAAATTCTCTCAAGTTCCTCTACTTGCTTTTGATAAAGAGCAGTGATTTGTTCACTCTTATTTTCAACTTCTTTAATTTTTCTGTTTAATACATCATCTTTTTTCTCAAGATTATCGGATTTTCGATCTAAAGATTCTTCTTTTTGAATAAGTCTTCTTTCTGATCTTTGAATCTCATTTCTTCTTTCTCTGCTTTCTCGTTCAAACTCACTTCTTAATTTATGAACTTCTTCTTTAGCTTCCAGTAATACTTCTTTTTTAGATGTTTCTGCCTCTTTTTCAGATTCAGCTATGATTTCTTTTGCTCTTTGCTCTGCAGTACTAATTTTACCTTCAGCAATATTTTTTCTAACAAAATAACCTATAAAAAAACCCAGTATTGAAGCTATTATAAATGAAGCAATAGTATATATTATTATGTTGATACTCAAACACCTCCTCTGTCGTATAATTATCTTTAATAAAAGTATTTTACAATGTAAAGTAATGCAGGTATTTCCCTATACATTAATAAAGCCGAGAAATCTCGGTTTTTTAAATCTTGCACTATGTTATTATAGAGTAAAATTTAAAAATCTACTAGATCTCTTATTTTATACATTGATATACACTATTATTTGTTTTAATTTTATATCTTTTTTATAATACTGTCAAGTTGTTATTCATAGCATGACATCAACTTGACAGTATTATTTAACATTATTATCCATTCTATTATTTTTAAACAAAAATAGTATATTCTTCTCAATTAATACAATAACACCTCTCTTAAGAGAGGTGTTATTGTATTAATTATTCTTCAGATTTTGTAGGATTCACATCTTTAATCAATGGTAGATTGTTTAATTCTCTTACTTTGTTTTCAACTTCAAACAATATGTCTGGATTCTCTGATAAAAATTGTTTAGCATTTTCTCGTCCTTGACCTAATCGCTGCTCTCCATAGCTATACCATGATCCAGCTTTCTTTATTACATCAGAATTAGCCCCAGCATCTAAAACACATCCCTCACGGGATATGCCCATACCATACATAATATCAAACTCTGCTTGCTTAAAGGGTGGTGCTATTTTATTTTTAACTACTTTAACCCTTGTTCTATTTCCTATTATACTGTCCCCTTGTTTTATTGATTCAATCCGTCTAACATCAAGTCTAACAGAAGAGTAAAACTTTAGAGCACGACCTCCTGTGGTCGTCTCTGGATTACCAAACATAATTCCAATCTTTTCTCTTAATTGATTAATAAAGACACAAGTTGTTTTGGATTTATTCATTACACCTGCAAGCTTTCTTAATGCTTGTGACATGAGTCTTGCCTGCAGTCCAACATGACTATCTCCCATTTCTCCTTCAATCTCCACTTTAGGAACTAATGCAGCCACAGAGTCTATAACAACTACATCAACCGCACCACTTCTTACTAGCGCTTCACAAATTTCCAGAGCCTGCTCTCCAGTATCTGGCTGGGAAACAAGTAATTCATCAATATTAACTCCTAGTCTTTGTGCATAACTTGGATCTAATGAATGTTCTGCGTCTATAAAAGCTGCAGTTCCCCCATTTTTTTGGGCTTGTGCTACTATATGTAGGGTTACTGTTGTTTTCCCTGAGGATTCTGGCCCGTATATTTCAACAATCCTTCCTCTTGGAACTCCACCTATTCCAATTGCAATATCAAGATCTAGTGCACCTGTAGAAATAGATTCTATATTCATCCTAGAAGCATCTTCTCCTAACTTCATTATAGAACCTTTACCAAACTGCTTTTCTATTTGATTCATAGCTGCTTCTAAAGCTTTTTTCTTTTCCTGCATATTCACCCAGATATATTTATCTGGTTTTCACCTACCTTTCAATAATTCGAACCTATGTTCTAATTGAATTATACAGCAATTATAATTGATGGTCAACCTTATTGTCATTATCCAAAGCATTTTTTAACATATTAAATGCTAAGAGGCAAGAATAGTTCCTTATTCTGTTTCTATCACCCCAGGTATTATACCTATTACATATTACCTTATCTTTAAAAGCTAACGCAATATATACTGTTCCTACAGGTTTATCATCGCTTCCACCATCAGGACCTGCTATACCTGTTATTGCAAGACAGACATCACTATTAGTATTCTTTTTTAATCCTAAAGCCATTTCTCTTGCAGTTTCTTCACTTACTGCTCCAAACTTATCTAAAGTTTCTTCACTAACTCCTAATTCATTAACTTTAGCCATGTTACTATAAGTAACTAAACTTCTATCAAATGAGCTTGAAATTCCAGGAATTTCAGTTAAATATGCTGCTAATAAACCTCCAGTACAGGATTCTGCTAGTGATATAGAAAGCTTATTAGAGATTAATTTTTTAGCTACTACTTCTTTTAATTCCTCATTATCATAGCTGTAAATAAATTGTCCTATTTTTTCTCTGACTTTTTCTATAGTGGGGTTAATTACTTCAATTGCCTCTGATAAATTTGTTGCCTTAGATGTCACTCTAATACTTACTTCACCTTCTTTGGCATATGTCGCTAAGGTAGGATTAGTTTGATTAGTTATCAAATCATTAAGTTCTGTTTCTACCTGAGATTCACCCATTCCAAAGACTCTTAATATCCTTGAATAAATTACAGATGAAATCTTTTCACTTAAATGTTTTTTAACATGCCCTTGGTACATAGTTTTCATTTCTTTTGGAGGTCCAGGTAAAGTAATTATAATCTTTCTATTTTTTTCAAGTAGAAATCCTGGTGCTGTTCCACAGCTATTATCTAAAACAATGCATCCTTTAGGAAAATAGGCTTGTTTTATATTATTTTCAGTCATAGGTTTATTAAACTTAATGAAAGAACGACATAAATTTTCATAAGATGGTTGGTGTAATTCCATAGGAGTACCCATGGTCTCGGCTATTGTTTCTTTGGTAAGATCATCCTGAGTAGGACCTAATCCTCCTGTGGTGATAATAATATCAGATTTTTCCATTGCCTCTTTAAGAGTAAGTTCAAACCTTGATTTGTTATCTCCTACAGTAAAATGATATAGTACACTAATACCTAATTCATTTAACTGCTGAGATAAATACACTGAGTTAGTGTTTGTTATCTGACCTATTAAAAGCTCCGTACCTACACTAATTATTGAGCAATTCATAAAAAAACCCCTTTCGAAATTAGTTAGTGGTTAGTAATTAATAATAAAAAATTTAAAGCCAACAAATTACAGACTGTTCAAAATTCTTCAGATTCAAGGCGCAAGAAAAGTCAGCGAACGCAGCGTATATAAAAATACGTAAGGGTGCTGACTTTTTAAAGCAACGAAGAAGATGAAGGATTTTCAACAGTCTGAGTCAGCTGGGCTGACTTTATTGACAAAGTAGAACTAGTTTTATTCACTTTTTAGTACGCTTTTATTTAAATATAAATAGTCAATGCCAGACCAAATCGTTAATATAACAGCTACCCATATTGCTATTGTACTGAATGGAATATTTATAAGACTAAAAGGATAATTATCTATAAGTATAGAAATAATCGCAACAATTTGTGCTATAGTTTTTAACTTGCCCCACCAACTAGCAGCAATAACTACTCCTTCTGATGCCGCCACAGCTCTTAAAATACTAATGGTATATTCCCTAGAAATAATTATTACTACAATCCAAGCTGGTAATTTTCCCATTTGAACCAAAGACACAAGGGCTGCTGTAACAAGCAATTTATCGGCCAGAGGGTCCATAAATTTACCAAGTTTAGTGATTTGATTTCTACTTCTAGCAATATACCCATCTAATGTATCTGTAATAGCAGCAATTGTAAATATAGCAGCTGCTATATACATACCATAATTGATTTTATTCAAAAGTACAATCATGAAAATAGGAACTAGAAAAATACGGGCTATTGTTAGTTTATTAGCTAGATTCATCTGCCATCTCTCCCAATAAGTCATATTCTAAAGTATCAGTGATTTTTGCCTTTACAAAACTTCCTTCAAGCAAGATTTCATTAGTATGAAGAAAAACAACCCCATCTATTTCTGGAGAATCGAACTCAGTTCTACATATATATATATCTTCATTTTCTAATTTTTCTTCTACAAGTATATCATAAATTTTACCTATTTTCTCTTTATTTTTTTCATTAGAAATATCCTTTTGCAAAGACATAATAATTTCTTGCCTTTTTTGCTTTTCGGACTCCGGTACTTGATTTTTAAATTTAGCAGCAGGTGTTCCTTCTTCTTTAGAATATGCAAAAGCTCCTAGTCTTTCAAACTCTACATCCTGTACAAACTCTTTTAATTCTTCAAACTGGGCTTGAGTTTCTCCTGGAAAACCTGTAATTAAAGAGGTTCTCAAATGTATTTGTGGTACCTTTTCTCTTAATTTTTTTATAATACCTAAAATTTCTTCTTTGCTTGTTCTTCTATTCATACTCTTTAATATTTCATTATTACAATGCTGTATTGGCATATCAATATATTTGCAAATTTTATTTTCTTCAGCTATAGTATCAATTAAATCTTGCGTGATTTGTTCTGGATAGCAGTAAAGTAATCGTACCCACTTTAAATCTTTTATTTTACATAGTTCTTTTAAAAGAGTTGGGAGTTTATATTCATTATATATATCTATTCCGTATCTTGTTGTATCTTGAGCGATAATTATTATTTCTCTTACCCCATTTTCAACCATATTCTTAGCTTCATTTATAATAGCTTCTATCTTTCTACTTCGATATTTACCTCTTAGTTTTGGAATTATACAGTAGGTGCAAAAGTTATCACAGCCATCTGATATCTTTAAATATGCAAAGTATTTTGGTGTGCTAAGTATCCTAGGCAGTTCTTCTTTTATTTCAGCATCTACATTTCCAGCTATAGCTTTTCTTTCCCCTTTAAATGTATTATTTAAAACTTCTATAATCTGTGGAAAGTCTCCTGTTCCCACAATAGCATCTATCTCTGGCAACTCATTCAATAAATCCTTTGAGTATCTTTCAGCAAGACATCCACAGACAACAACCATTTTACATTTCCCTATTTTTTTATATTCTGCCAGTTCTAAAATACTATTTATTGATTCTTGTTTAGCACTTTCTATAAATCCACAAGTATTTATAATCATTATATCTGCTTCTAGTTTGTCCTTAGTAAGATGATAATTATTTTCACTTAGTAATCCCATCATTATTTCTGAGTCTACAAGGTTTTTGGCACAACCCAAAGACTCTATTAATACTTTATATTTCATTTACTTTTCCTCTCAATCCTATTTTCTACAAGCTTATAAAAATCCATAAGCGTAGGTATTATATCTTCAATTTTATTATAATCTAATGTTAAATCATAATCCTTATATTGGTCAATAGAATATTTATATAAAGGATCATAATATTTTTCTATTAAAATTCTAACAACATAATCATAATTCTTTTCATGTATGCTATTTACAAGCTTCTTTACTTGTTCATTACCCAACTTCTTTTTCAAGTGGTATATAGCCTCTATAATTTTTTCATCTTGATTTGCCTTAACATAATCATGTTTAATTACATTTATTCTATTATTCATATTAGTATTTATTAATACATGAGTTCCTTCAATAATTTTCCTATATATTTTACCAGGTACTTGTGTAGAGCCAACCCGTTTACTTTCACTTTCCACAAAAAACACTTTTCTTTTTGAAAAATATAAAGTATTAAAAATATATGATTCAAACATTTTTTGAGATGGAGGTTTTTCTTTAAAGGCTATATTTCCAAAAACTGATCCACTGTTCTTAGCCAAATATTCTAAATCTAATACAGGCTGATCCTTCTTCTCTAATTCATTAAGAATATGTGTTTTTCCTACACCCGTTAATCCATGAAGTACAATGAAATTTATTTCATCAGATTTTTCGAAATAATCAAGAATATAATTTCTATAAGCCTTGTATCCGCCCTTCATTTGATACACATTATTTAAACCTAAAGAGTTAAGAAAAGCACATACAGATTTACTTCTCATACCACCTCTCCAACAAAAAATAATTACATCTTTACCTTGTTGATGGTATTTGTTTATTTCATTATATATTTTAGATAATTTTGATGAGGCATAGTTAATTCCCAGTTCAGTAGCCTTTTCTTTACTTTCATGCCTATATATTTTTCCTATTATAGATCGTTCAGTATCTTCTAACACTGGAATATTAATCGAACCTGGTATTGTAGCTTCTTCAAACTCAGATTCTGATCTTACATCAATCATCACAGTGTTCTTTATATTTAAAGAATCTTGCACACTTATAATTTTCAAAACAGCATCCCCTCGTCTTAACTTTGTTCTACTCAATAGTATTAACAATAACTGTATATAATAGAACAAGTAATAGAAGAGTAGATTTAACTTCTACTCTTCATTTCCTCAAGCTCTTCTTTTGATAGTAGCACCTGTCTTGGCTTACTTCCTTCATGACCGCCTACTACACCTCTTTCTTCCATTGCATCTATTAATCTAGCAGCCCTATTATATCCTACTCTAAATCTTCTTTGGAGCATAGAAACTGATGCTTGTCCTATCTGCACTACTAAATCAATCGCCTCTTCTAATAACTCATCTACTGAATTATCCACTTCTTTATAATCATTTTCAAGCTTTTCTACTATTTCATCTTCATATGATGTTTCTATAGATTGGTCTTTAATAAACTTCACTATTCTTTCAACCTCTTTATCTGAAATAAAAGACCCTTGAACTCTTTTAGGTTTGGCTGCACCTACTGGATAAAAGAGCATATCTCCTTTGCCTAATAACTTCTCAGCACCTCCCATATCTAAAATAGTTCTTGAATCTGCTTGTGATGATACTGAAAAGGCAATACGTGATGGAATATTAGCTTTAATAACACCTGTTATTACATCAACAGAAGGACGTTGGGTAGCAACTATTAAATGCATCCCTGCCGCTCTAGCCATTTGAGCTAATCTGCATATAGAATCCTCTACCTGACCTGGTGCTACCATCATTAAATCAGCCAATTCGTCAATTATAATTACAATTTTAGGTAGGGATTCTTTTTCTTCTCTTATCATTTTATCATTATAGCCACCAATATCTCTAACATTGTTTTCAGCAAATAACTTATACCTAGTAGTCATCTCCTGAATTGCCCAATTTAAGGCAGAGGATGCCTTTTTAGGGTCAGTTACAACAGGTATTAATAGATGAGGTATACCATTATAATTATTTAATTCTACCACTTTAGGGTCTATAAGTAGCAATTTTACTTCAGATGGTTTGGCTTTAAAAAGAATACTAGCAATTAAAGAGTTAACACAAACACTTTTACCAGAACCCGTTGCACCTGCTATTAATAGATGGGGCATTTTTGCTAAATCAGCTGTTATTGGATTTCCAGCTATATCCTTCCCTAAAACATATGTTAATTTAGAATTGCTTTCTGTATATTTATCAGATTGTATTACTTCCCTAACAGTTACTGTTGCTATGTTTTCATTAGGTATCTCAATACCTACAGCAGCTTTTCCAGGTATAGGTGCTTCAATTCTAATATTAGTTGCTGCTAAATTTAATGCAATATCATCTGACAAACCTACTATCTTGCTTACTTTAACTCCTGGGCTAGGCTGTAATTCATATCTAGTAATAGTAGGGCCTTTGCTAATTTGTGTGACCTTTGCCTCTACTCCAAAGTTTTTTAAGGTATCCTCTAAAATCTTAGCTTTATTTAAAATGTCCTTTTTATCTTTTCTTGTACTAACCTCCACCCCTTCATCTAGCAAGTCAATTGGTGGAAGTTTATAAGCATTATCTAGGGTTGTACTACTATCTATATGTAATTCAATATTTTCAAAATCCTCTTCTCCTTTAGCTTTTGAATTGTCATTTTTTTGCTCTTTATGATTAATCTCATCACTAACCTTTGTAGAATCCACCTGTTCTTTTGTAAAATCAAGTATTCTAATCTTTTCTCCTAATTGTTCACAATTATTATCCTGCTGTTTAAAATCATCTTGATTTTCTAATTGAGAGACCGCTAAACTTTGTTCTATAATAGAAGATTTTGTTTTAGGTTTTTTTGATTTCCTTCTACTATCTTTAACCTTAGAACATAGTATTGAAAAAACAGAGCTAAATTTTTTATTAAGCTTAGTAATAAGCTGCGTCATAGAAATTTTAGTTAATATTATAAAACACACTAACATTATGGTTATTGACATTACATAACTTCCTAAAACCCCTAAATATTTTATACTTACTATCCCTAATGTACTTCCTATTACTCCACCTCCTGATCCTTCAACTCCTAGATTAAATAAAAACTTAACTCCTAGATATGAAAATGGATTTTTAGGAAATATATCTTTATAAGATATGGAGTGGATTATTAAATAAGCTATGTATATACCTACAGCTGAAATTTTCGACTTGTAATCTAAAATATTGGATTTACCTAACATATTAGTAATGCCTACAAAGATCACAATATATGGAAGTATATTTGCAGGAGTAGACAATAATCCATAAAAAGTATTTTTTATTAAAGTTCCAATTTGCCCTGTTGAATCAGTTTGTAAACTAATAAGAATTAAAATTCCAATAGAAATAATTAATAAAGAAACAATTTCATTTTTTAAAGCTTTATTCGAATTTTCTTTAGATTTTTTTTTCCTTGCCATTATATATCCCCCATAATGATTTATTACATCTGAACAAATTCACTAGAAAAAGCACAGTTATTCTGTGCTGACTAAATTATATAAAAATAACCTTATATATAAAAAAATTTTAAAGAAGTGCTATTAAAATAACACTTCTTTAAAATTATATCATAAAATATATTTTATTGTAAATTTTTATTAATACCCGGACTAACAGTTTCCCTCTTATCATCTAAACCAATAAGCTCATTAAGCTTACTCATAGCATCCTTTAAACCACCAACTTGATCTATTAAACCTAATTCAACTGCTTGCTCTCCAATAAGTATGGTTCCAACATCGTTAGCTATTTCATCAGTTTCATTCATAAGTTTTATTATATCTTCCCTTTTAACTTTTGAATTTCTAGCAATAAATTGAATTATTCTATCCTGCATTTTTTGAAAATATTTAAATGTCTGAGGCACACCTATTACTAATCCATTCATTCTAATAGGATGAATCGTCATTGTTGCAGTAGGAGCTATAAATGAATAATTACTTGCTGTAGCTAGTGGTACACCAATACTGTGGCCTCCTCCTAATACTAATGACACTGTAGGCTTAGACATACTTGCAATCATTTCAGATATAGCTAAACCAGCTTCCACATCGCCACCTACTGTATTTAAAATCATCAATAATCCTTTTGTATTTGGATTTTCTTCCGCTGCAATCAATTGAGGGATAATATGCTCATACTTTGTAGCTTTATTTTGTGGTGGTGAGATATTATGACCTTCAATATGTCCAATGATAGGTAAATAATGTATATGGCTAGGCATATCTGGCACACTATTATTTCCTAAATTTTTAATATTATTTAACTTAGCATTTAACTTTACTCGTGGCTTTAATTCTGGTGTTGTTTTAGGTTTTGGTGTAATTTCAGGTTTAGTAGTAGGTTGTATTTCAGGAGGAGACACATTTGCTCTTTTATCAAAATTATTAAACACATTAATCACTCCTAATATTATTAAAATTAGTCAAACTTTTTTATTTAGAAAATTTATTGTCATAATTATCTTTACCAATTAAAAAACTACTATACTCAAATTAATATAGTAGTTTTTTAATTTATAATGAAATTTTTTTTTTGCCTTCTGTTTCATCATCTAATTCAAGTATTATCATATCATTTCCAATTTTTTTAACACATTCCCAAGGTATTTCTACATAAGACTTATCATAGAAAATTGAAAATTGACCTTTAAAGTCAGGAACTAATAATGCCTTAATCTTGCCATTTCTCTCATCCACTAGTAAATCTGACTCAGCTAATACTCCTAATCTGCCTCCATCATTGAGATTTACAATTTCCTTACCTCCCAGTTTACTAAGCTTCATAGTAAAAATCCCCCTTTGAACCTGTCTATATACTATACTATGTTTTGTCCGAGTCAATTATTCTATATCTTTGGATAAGATTAAATTCCTGTATGTCCGAATCCACCATCAGCTCTTTGTGTTTCATTAAGACTATCGGATAATATTATATTTACTTTTTCATATTTACATATTACCATTTGAGCTATTCTATCCTTATTATTCACTGCAAATTTTTCACTACCCCAGTTTATTAGTGGGATCTTTATTTCCCCTCTATAATCACTATCTATTGTTCCTATACCATTTACCAAACCAATTCCATACTTTATTGCCAATCCACTTCTAGCTCTTATTTGAGCTTCTAAGCCCTCTGGTAGCTCTAAATATATACCTGTAGGTATTAAGGCTCTTTCACCAGGTAATAGAATTACTTCTTTCCCTATAGAGGCTCTTATATCCATTCCTGCAGAGCCCTCAGTTTCATACTTTGGTATAATAACTCCCTGCTTTACTTTGATCTTAATTGACTTCATAGCTATTTCCTCCAAAAACTTATCTTCACTACCTTAGCAAGTTAGATAAATTGTACTCTGAGTCAATTTTGCCTACTAATGCTAAAGATGCTTTTTCTAAATTAAAAATCTTTTGTATCACCTTATTAATTTCATTTAGAGTAACCTTATCTATTTTTTCAATTATATCCTTTTGAGAGTTTACCTTATTTAATAAAAGCTCTGACCTTCCTATGGAGCTCATTCTGCTGCTTGTACTTTCAAGCCCTAAAATATAATTACCTTTCAACTGTTCTTTTGATTTAGATAGTTCCTCTTGGGATAAACCAAATTTTTTCATAATGTCTACTTCATTTTTTATTAATTTACCTACTTCTTCTATTTGATCAGAAGCTATGGCACAGTAGATAGTATAAAGTCCTTGTTTTTTGTAAGTTGAAGGATAAGAAAAAACAGAATAAGCTAAGCCCTTATCCTCTCTAATATTTTGAAATAGCCTGGAACTCATACTACCCCCAAAAATATTATTCATAAGTAGCAAAGGATAGAATTCTTCACTTGAAGATGATACCCCTTCTAGTCCAATACATAAATGCAGTTGTTCTGTATCTTTAGTTCTAATTGCATTTTTGGATGTAAATTCTGGATAAAGCTCTTTTCTATTATTAGATCCTTTATTGTTAAAATTACTTAGCTTTTCATTTAAAAGATTTATTACTTCTTCAGTATTAAAATTTCCAGCTACAGCTATTACAATATTTTCAGTGGTATAATTATTATTCATATATTCCATTAGCTTATCTCTATCAAAGCTGTTTATAGTATCTTGAGTTCCTAATATAGGCAGTCCTAAGGAATTGTCAAATATTGTTTTTGATAATAAATCATGTACTAAATCCTCTGGGGAATCTTCATACATATTTATTTCTTCAACTATAACACCTTTTTCCTTCTGTATTTCTGAAGGTGTAAAAGTAGAATTAAATATCATATCACTTAATACATCTATAGCAATTGATAAGTTTGTATCTAAAACCTTAGAGTAATAACAGGTACATTCCTTTCCTGTAAATGCGTTAAGCTGTCCTCCAATATTGTCTATAGCCTCTGCAATCTCTTTTGCATTTCTATTATTAGTTCCCTTAAAAAGCATATGTTCAATAAAATGAGTAATACCATTGTTTTCAGTAGTTTCATGTATTGATCCAGCTTCTACCCAAAATCCTACTGAAACTGACCTTACATGGGGTATATACTCTGTAATTACTCTAACTCCATTTTGTAGTATATGTCTACAGTGCATTTCTTCCTCCTATTAAACCTTTGTAAGTATGTTCAATATCTATTATAGCTTTACCATAATTTATAATCAAGATAGCTATTCTCCTATAAGCTGTGATACAGTTCCTATAGCTATACCTTCTTTACTTATATTATTAATTATTACAGGGAGTGCTTCTACTGTTGCTGGCTTAGGGTGCATTAAAAGAATTGCCCCTTTATGGGGTTTTTTCATAACGCGATTAACTATTACCGAGCTTGTAGAATCTTTTCTCCAATCAATAGTATCCACACTCCATAATATAGTTTTATAACCTAGTTCTTTAGCTACAGCTACTGTTGTTTCATTAAAATCGCCAGATGGTGGTGCAAACAATTTAGTTTTATATGCTAATACTTCTTTTATAATATCTTCAGTTGTTTTTATTTCATTAATATTTCCTTCTCTACCTATTTTACTATGCATTTTATGTCCATAACCATGGTTTCCTATTTCATGGCCTCTATCATAGATTTCCTTTAATAGCTCTGGATTATTTTTAGCCCATCTACCAGTTATAAAAAAGGTTATTTTAATATTGTTTTTATCTAATATATCAAGTATTTTAGGAATTTCTTCATTACCCCAATCAACATTACAGGTAAATGCCATTTTATTAAGATTAGTGTCTCCACTTCTGATAGGTTCCTCTTGATTTTGGATAAAAACATTTTTCAATCTATTATTTTGAAGCCCCAAAAACAAACTGGCAAAAAAAACAATGATAATTAAACAAATACTTATTACCAATCTTTTTTTAATAATTATAATTTTCAACTTTTCCCCCTCCTTCATACTACAAGCATATTGCATCCAGAGGGTAAATATTCATATTAGAATAGTAGAAAAAAACATAAACCTTATTGGTTTATGCCTTTTACTTGTTTTCTTTTTCTTTATCTTGTTCACTATCATCAGGCAGTGCAGCTTTTCTGGAAAGATTAATCCTTCCTTGCTTATCAATTTCTAAAACCTTAACTAAAACTTCATCTCCAACTTTTAGTACATCTTCAACCTTTGCAACTTTTTCTTTTGCAATTTGAGAAATATGCACTAATCCTTCTTTTCCAGGAAGAATTTCAACAAATGCACCAAAGTTCATAAGACGAACAACCTTACCCATATAGATTTCTCCTGCTTGAGGATCTTTTACGATTCCTTCTATAATCTTAATAGCTTTTTTGCTATCCTCAATATTAAAGGCCGATATAAATACTCTTCCATCATCTTCTATATCAATTTTTACATTTGCCTCATCAATTATTTTGTTTATAGTTTTTCCACCTGGTCCAATTAACGTTCTTATCTTATCAGGATTAATTTTCATGCTTATTATTCTAGGAGCATAAGGTGACATTTCAGTTCTTGGTTGAGATATAGCCTCATTCATTTTTCCTAGTATAAATAAACGTCCTTCGTTAGCTTGAGCTAAAGCATTTTCCAAAATTTCTTTACCTATTCCATTTATTTTTATATCCATTTGAATTGCTGTAATACCTTTCGCTGTACCTGCTACTTTAAAGTCCATATCTCCTAGGAAATCTTCCATTCCCTGTATATCACTTAAAATAGCCACATTATCTTTTTCCTTGATAAGACCCATAGCTATTCCAGCAACTGGTGACTTTATTGGTACTCCTGCATCTAACAGTGCTAATGTACTACCACAAACAGATGCCTGAGAACTACTTCCATTTGAGCTTACAACCTCAGATACTAATCTAATAGTATATGGGAAATCAGTTTCTGATGGAATAACTGGCACTAATGCTCTTTCAGCTAAAGCCCCATGACCTATTTCTCTTCGTCCTGGACCTCTCATAAACCTTGCTTCTCCAACACTATAAGGTGGAAAATTATAATGGTGCATATATCTTTTACTTTCTTCATTCCCTAGTCCATCTAATATTTGTGCATCTCCTATTGCTCCTAATGTTGCAACTGTTAGAACTTGAGTTTGACCTCTTGTAAATAACCCTGTTCCATGAGCTCTTGGTAATAGTGATACCTCACAAGAAATTGGTCTTATTTCATTATGAGCTCTATCGTCAGGTCTTATTTTATTTTCTAAAATTAGCTTTCTTACTTGTTCTTTAGTGATTTGTTGAAGTACAGTATTTATACCTTTTAAATCTTCTGGATATTTTTCACCAAAGTATTCTAAAGCTTCAGCTTTTACTTTATCCATTTTTTCATTTCTTTCTAATTTCTCAAAGGTTTGAATAGCATCAAACATTTTATCAGTTGTATATTCTCTTACTTCTTTTTCTAAATCTTCACTAGCTGAAAACAGTACTACTTCTTGCTTTGGTTTGCCTACTTCTTCCACTATACCTTCTATAAAGCTTATTATTTTTTTAATTTCTTCATGAGCAAGCATTATAGCTTCTAGCATAGTTTTTTCTGAAACCTCATTAGCACCTGCCTCAACCATCATTATAGCATCCTTAGTTCCAGATACTACTAAATGTAGTTCACTTACTTCTCTCTCACTAGCATTAGGATTAACAATGAACTTACCGTCAATTAATCCAATTATAATTGAACCAGTAGGACCATTAAATGGTATATCTGACATTGATAGTGCTATAGAAGAACCAATCATTGCAACTACATCAGGTGTATGATCTTGATCAACTGACAGGACTGTTGCAATTATTTGAACATCATTTCTATATCCTTTAGGGAACAATGGCCTTATTGGTCTGTCAATTAACCTAGAAGTCAGAACAGCCTTTTCTGTTGGTCTACCCTCTCTTTTGATAAATCCTCCAGGAATTTTACCTACAGAGTATAAACGTTCTTCATAGTCTACACTTAGAGGAAAAAAGTCAATTCCTTCTCTGGGCCCTGAAGATGCAACAGCAGTAACTAATACAACTGTATCTCCATACTTTACAATTGCTGAACCATTGGCTAGTTGTGCAACTTTTCCTGTTTGAACTTCAAATGCTCTTCCGCCAAGGGTTGTATTAAAAATCTTTTCCATTATGTACCTCCTTTTTATTTTTTTCTAAAGTTAAATTTCTTCTATGTAGTTAATATTATTTCCTATAGTTGAAATATTATATTCTTAATATATCGAATAAAACAAATAGAGCGGGAAAATACCCGCTCATAATTATTTTCTTAATCCTAATTTTCCAATTACAGTTCTGTATCTTTCGATATCACTATCTTTTAAATAGTTAAGCAGATTTCTTCTTTTACCTACCATTTTTAATAGACCTCGACGAGAGTGATGATCTTTTTTATGAATCTTTAAATGTTCATTTAATTCGTTAATTCTAGATGTCAAAATTGCTACTTGCACTTCTGGAGATCCAGTATCGTTTTCATGGACCTTATATTCACCTATAATATTTTGTTTTCTGTCTTTATTCATTGACATATGGTTCACCTCCTCTAAATAATATATCCCCATTAGCCAAGTAACACGTTGGAGATTCGAGCTACATAGCGTAAGGTTCCTTTACAACTTTAAATTTTATCATATGATTAATATAATGTAAAGAAATGTTTTAAGAACGAAAAAATTTTTTAGCCTTTTGGATATCCATATTAACCTGATTTATTAATTCATCAACACTTTCAAATTTCACTTCATCTCTAAGTTTTTGATAAAAGAAGGTTTCAAGATGTCTTCCATAAATATCCTCATTATAATCAAATAAATGAGTTTCTATGCTAATAGGATTAATTCCTAATGTGGGATTAGCTCCTATGCTTGATATTCCATTATATATTTGCCCATCAAGGAGAGTTTTAGTAACATATACTCCTGAGCTAGGTATAACAAATCCATCCTTTAATGCTGTATTTGCTGTAGGAAAACCAAACTTTTTACCTAGTCCTTTTCCTTTCACTACATCTCCATTAATAGAAAATTTCCTACCTAAAAACAAATTTGTTTTATGAATATTTCCATTAGCAATATGTTGTCTAATTCCTGTACTGCTTATAATTTCATCTTGAATACTTATTTGTTCTATAACATTACATTCATATGAATATATATTTCCAAGCTGTTGTAAGAGCTTAACATTGCCTTTTGCTTTAAAGCCAAAACGATAGTTAAACCCTACAGTTACATGTGCTACATTTAATTTTTTTATTAAAATCTCAGAAATAAAACTTTCAGGCTCTAGTGTTCGTTGATATTCATCAAAATCTATTAAAAATAAATAGTCTACTCCTAGCTCTGCTAAAATCCTAAATTTCTGTTCATCTGAGAGAATCCTTTTAGGAACAGAACTTTTAGTAGTTAGATTTTTAGGATGATTTCTAAAAGTGTAGATAACACTTTTTAAATCTTTTTTTCTACACTCTTCTATTAAATTAACTATTAGGGTTTGATGTCCAATATGAACGCCATCAAAATTGCCTAAAGCTACTCCTGTTTTAAAACTACTAAATTTTATCTTTTCAAGTGAAGTAATTATTTCCATACTCTAGCCCCTTTAGCACTTAAATACTCTATGTATATCGATAAAAGGGTATTTATCAGCTTTTACTTCTCCTAAAGCCATTAGCTTATCGTTAAGGTATAACCTGACAATATTCCCTTGAATAAATCCCTCTTTTTCTTTAACATTTTTTAAGAGGATATTATTTCCATTTAATAAATATTTACCTGAATCTTCTTTAACATTAATTCTAGGTAAATGTTCTAATGGAAAATCTATTTGAAATAAATGATTTTTTTCAATCTCCTGATAAGTACTATTAGATAATTCCTCTAAAGTGGTGCTGTTTTTTAAATTAAAATTCCCACTTTTTGTTCTTAATAAAAAACTCATATGTCCACCGCAATTTAACCTATTGCCAATATCTTCACACAAGGTTCTTACATAAGTACCTTTTGAACATTCCACATCAAACAAAATTCTATTATCTAATATTCTAAGTATTTCTATATTAAATATTCTAATAGTCCTTGTTTTTCTTTCTATCTCTACGCCTTTTCTTGCTAGCTCATATAATTTTTTTCC